>AUXO015668769.1_pt1 | contig 56886 bp, 76 predicted proteins | sample 768731 | NCBI WGS metagenome assembly AUXO01 (sample SAMN02715735, study PRJNA202380) | gut metagenome | biome: sheep rumen | host: Ovis aries | place: New Zealand: Palmerston North
TCTTATAATAACCATATTCAAAACTACCATTTTCGGTTATGATAATAAGATATTCATCGCCATGATCCTCGTATTTTACAATACCTAATATATCTTTAATATCTTCTTCAACATTTGGTTTTATATTTTTGTGTCCATATACCACCAACTCTTCATTTAAAATTTCTTGAATTTTTTCGCTATTCTTCATACTCTTATCCTCCTTATAGCATTATAGAGAATGTATTTTATGCGAAAAAAAAAAGAAAGGTCTATGTAAGACCCTCTTATTAATATCTTTTTGTTTCAAATGAAATTATTTCTTGTCCATAGTGTGCTAAAAGTTTCTCTAAAGACCATACTTTTTTACTCATTTTAAATTCAAATTTTGTTTCAGTGTTAAGTAAAATATAATAATCTTTATCCTCTTCTGTATACACCACATAAACTTTCTTTATTTCTTTTGGCATATTAAATTCCTCCTTATATCACTATATGGGTTGTATTTAACGCGTATTCTTCCATCGATTAATTGTACAAATTGTAGGAAAATCCTCATATTCCAAAATATCATTGCTTAATTCACCAGATGTGAAGCCATCTATAATGTTTTTAGGGATAATGCTTATACGGTAGCAAAATATCAGGCAAAACACGATGCCAATGTTTACACTTTTTACAACTGTAACGCTTAATTGACACAAATATCTTTTTACCATTTTCTCCTCTAACTAATCTCTTAACTGAACCTCTTGGTTGAAGTTCTCCTCCACATAATGGACAAATATCATTCTTTCGTCTAACCATAATAATCCTCCTAAATTACTATGGTATAACAGAAAAACTAAAAGAACCTGCTTATTGTACAGGTCCTACAGTTTCAAAATCATTTGAATAATGCTTTTTATTATACTTTCCTTGCCATCTTCTTAAGAACTCTAAATCGTCTTGAATATCACGTTTCTTCTTAAATTCTATTTGTTCTTTACTGTCTTTTATTAATGCTATTCCGACGCCTGTAGCTGCTCCAATTAGACAAGCAACTGCAAATATAATCTTAAATTTCATTATAATCACCTCTATTATACGAAATGTTATTTATGCGAAAAAAGAAGAATATATGCTACTCTTGCTTTTCTTTTTCAGACTCTTCTAAAGATTCCTTTAGTTTCTTTACTGACCATCTGTCCCATCCATTATAAGTTTTTCCATTTATTTCAATATAATGGTAAAAGAACTTAATTTCAGTGCCGTTTTTTAATGCCTCGATAATTTCTCGTTTATCTCTATTTCTCGCAGCAACATACGAATAACTATCAGCACTTTCGATTATTTCACAAGACATTTTCATACCCTCCTTTCAATAAAATAAAAAAAAAAGAAGCTAATTGTTATCAGCCTCTTTTATTGCCTCATAATACTCCTCTTCAGTTGCATACTCTTTACCGTTTTTATCAACCCACGAATAATCTTTTAACTCCAATTCTTTTTCTTCTAATTCAATTTCATTTTTATTCATTCTTATCACCTCTATTATAAGATATGTATATTATGCGAAAAGAAAAAAGCAAAGTAATTGAATTTTATTTATAGCGGATCAGCGCACCTCTTCCTGAGGCAATTCATTACCTTTCTTTTCATTATATGATATGTTTTTCGTGCGTGCTAAAAATAAAGGCGATATGTTTCAATCGCCAATATTATAATCAATTTCTTTAATTTTGTTTAAATTATCCAACGCTTCTTTAATTGATAATAACATATCTTCGCATCCGTCTCTTCGTTCAGGTATCTTATTATAAACCTCCATAACTACAACTGCCAAATATTCATATTTTTCAATCATATCCTCTGATGTTTTAATCATCATATCGATTTGAATGTTATTACAATAATCGACTAGTTTCATTTGAAGGTTTGCTAATTCTAACCATACCTCACTCATTTCATTTACTAATTCTACATTATTTAATAATTCTTTTGTTGTCATAATTTGTTCCTCGCTTTCTTCTATTAAAATACTTGTAATTTATGCGAGTATAAAATATAATAAGTGTAGGAGTGTGATGTATGAATGTTAATTAAATGTCCAGAATGTAATCTACAAGTATCAGATAAAGCGTTCAGTTGTCCTCATTGCGGATATCCATTCGAAAAAGTTGTGAGACCAACAATAAGAAAATCAACAAAAAAGAAACGATTGCCTAATGGCTTCGGTCAAATAACTGAAATCAAGAATAGAAATTTAAGAAAACCTTTTAGAGCAATGGTTACAATAGGATTTAATGATAATGGAAAACCAATATGCAAATTGCTAAAGCCAGATTCTTATTTTAAAACATATAATGAAGCATATGAGGCTTTAATGTTGTATAATCAAAATCCATTCGACCTTAGAACAAAAATATCTTTAAATGAGGTATTTGAAAAGTGGTTTGATGATTATATAGACCATACGAGACCTTATAGTGCATATAGGCACATCGTTTATCTTTGGAAAAAATTTGAACCTTTTCACAATCGAAATATAAAGGATATTAAATCATTAGAATTAAAAGAATTTATAGAGAACTTAAATGTATCAGCAAATTGTAAAGATAAATTGAAATCAACATTAAATATGGTATATGATTACGCAGTTCAATGTGACTATGTTCAGAAAAATATCTCTAGACAATTTAAACTTTCTAGATCAATTATGGTAGAGAAAAATTTAAGATTAGAACATCATATAGACTTTACAAGATTAGAAGTTGAAATACTTTGGAAAAATATAAATGTTGATTATATAATGCCAATGATAATGGTTCAAATGTATATGGGATGGAGACCTTTAGAAATATGTAATTTGAAAACTGAGGATGTTGATTTAGAAAATGGAATTATAAAAGGTGGAATGAAAACAAAAGCTGGAACGGGACGAATTGTACCGATTCATTCAAGAATAAGAAAATTCATTGAAGACCAATATAAAGTTGCAACTGAATTGAAAAGTCCATGGTTGTTCAATTATCCAGAAACAAGCAGACGTCATTCTGATATACATTACAGTTATGACATATACAAAAGAAAATTCCATCAAATTATGAAAATGTTGAATTTAAATCCCGACCATAAACCACATGACCCAAGAGTACATTTCATAACACAATGTAAGAGTAATAATGTTGATGAATATGCAATAAAATATATGGTTGGTCACGCAATAAGTGATATAACAGAGTCTGTTTATACTAAAAGAACTATCGATTGGTTAAAAGAGGAAATAAAGAAAATACCTTAGTAATATAAATGTACGAGTAGAGTGTATGAATAATATATTATTAAAATATAAATGAACAGCTATTTATGGCTATAAACCAAATCTTACTAAACTTATAAAATCGCTTCATTAAGCCATTTGTGTAATAATTATTGAAAACGCCGTAACTATAAAGCAAACAGCGAATCGCATAACAAAGCCATTTTATAAGCAAAATGTATGAGTAATGTATAAATGAACTACAATTAAAAAAAAAATAAAAGGAAATGTAAGAGAAGCATATAAGCCCCTCTTACATTGTGATTAATTATTTGCTAGTATCAATACCCTTTTTAAGAATATTGTACTTTCCAACAATCTTATCAATTAATTTAAAGATTGCTCCTTTTATTAAATAATAAGGTATATGAAGCTCTAAGCACTTTTCTTCTACTTTATCCATAACATATTGTTTCTTTTCAGTAGAACCTTCAATATTATGTTCAGCATAGTATACTGCTTGATTAATAGTATCATTAAGTGCTGATATCCATCCCTTTTTTATTGCAATTATTAATAGTGTTACTATTGCAATTGCTGCAATTACTATTAATATAATTAAATATAATTGTTCTAAGTTCACTATTTTGTTCCTCCTGTAGTTTGTAAGATTATCCATGCAACCAAAGCACCAAGAACTAATGCTACAACGAATTTAATAGCTTCTTTAATTGCTGTTACTTTAAAATCATGGGCGTCTTTTGCAGGTTGACTTTTAATTTCGTCCACATCTGCTTTAATATCTTTTTGTTGTTCTAACATGGCAGTCTGTGTAGAAGATATTCTTTCCACTGATAAAGCAAGTGCGTGAATTTCACTAACTACATTCTTTAAATCAACAATATCATTTTCTACAACATTTAGCCTCGCTTCATGTTCGATTATTTTTCTATCATTTTCCGTCACGATATATCACATCCTAATCTATTACGCTACTATACATTGTTGTTTTAGTATATATTTCATTAACACCACTGTCTAATCTCATCGAGTATATACTGCCACCTCTAACATAATATACTATTAAATAATAATAAGTATTACTATCATCATCATAATTTCCAGTCTCATAATCAATAATACGTCCAGTGACGTTATTTGTTGTGACATATCCAAAAGGAGCGTCCCTATATGTATCGCCTTCTTCTAAATCAATTAATATAGTTTCTTTATTTGCGTCAGTATTAGTGTAATTAGTTGAACGTTCAGTAGTCCAAATATGCATTCTTAACATAAAATTTGTAATTGACTGAGAAGGTAAATTTCCAAACCAAAATACACAATGATGAGTGTAATTAGAACTACCACCTGAAATATTAATATTTCCACTACCTAATAATGATTGATTATTGATTGTTTTAATATTAGTTCCAGAAACTAGAGTTGCTTGGTATTGACTATGTGTATGAGATTGAGATGCGGCATAACCATTAGTAGCTGATTTGCCGTTTAAATCACCTGATATAACTTTAACATGACCATAACTTGAAGATGTGCCAACACCATATGTAGTTGCTGTTGAAGCATGAGAAGTCGGTGCTGCTCCAATGATTGATCTAGCATTAGCGGCAGTCGCTCTTTGAATCTTGTTACTTGAATCGTATACTAATACACCAGTGGCAGATGTTACTGCTGTTGAAGTTATAGTTCCTGTATTAGTTATGTTACCATGAGCATGATCACCAGCGGCTGCTGTTGTTGCTGTAGTACCTAATGCAAATGTAACTTTTGTACTATCTAAATATAAACCATCTTCTTTAAATATATAAGATGTATTTTTTGTTCGTACTTCTTCATAGTCAGTTAGTAATGTAATTGTTTTACTACCATGAGTTTCTTGAATATTTATAGGATTTCCATTTGTATAATACATCCAACCGTCATTATCTATAGAGAAGTTTCCATTACTAGATTCATAACCACCAACATTAGTTATATGGTGGCCTTCAGGATCGTTTGAAAGATCGATATCCCCATCCCAACTAATATAACTAGAACTTAATTTATTAGTTGAACTTAAAGTATTTTGTTTTCCACTCCATTCAGTTGTAGTTGGAAGCTTATAACCACTGGCAATAGAAATTGTAGTATTTAATGTAGAAGTTTGTGCCGTACTTGTACTAGAAGATAAACCTGTTCCTGCTTGTACTCTAACACTTGTTACTGTACCTGCATTTTTAGTAAATCCCCATCCACTGACTGTAGATTCAGTAACCTCAGAAGGAATTGTAGGTTTATTTGTTAAATCATTATATGAACCACTTGTTGCAACAGTAGCAAATGTTGGTTTATCAGTTACATCATCCCATGCAACTCCAGTTATAAATCCACTATCATTTGTTAAATCACTTACTTTTGTTGGAATATTACTTGCTTTAGCATAATAAGATGGAAGAAATCCACCTAATCTTCTACTATCAGCAGCTGTTCCACTTGTAGTTAAATATGTATTACTGTCTATACTAATAACACCTGAAGCATCTGTTTTTAAGAATCCTGCTGTAGTAAAATCAGACCATTTTGAAGTTCCACTAGTCGCAGTTGAAAGTAACACCTTATTAGCAGTCATAGTTGCGGGGATAACATTTGTTGCAGGGATATCACTACTATATGCTAGTTCATTATTATTCCATCTAGGTTTATTACCATTTGCATATAAAGTTAAACCTTTTCCAGTTGAACCATTATGTTCTATAGTAAAATCGCCAACAGCACCGGATGTGCCACCATTTTGTCCACGTCTACCTACTAGCCATAATCCCGAAGCAGTGCCTGAAGTAGTTCCACTATTTCCACCAAGTATAACATTTGCCCAACCATTAGAGGCTTTATTTATACGAACTCCCTCATCATATGATCCACCAGTACTACCAGGATTAACTGCTAATTTATTATTGAATGCGGTATGTGTATGATCACTAGTGGCATAAGATGTTGTATCTAATGTCCATGTATTAGCTGCAGTTTTCTTTAAGAAACCACTTGTGCCAGAAAGACCTGCTATTGCGGTTAAGTCTGCGTCTAATGGTTGATACGTACTAGCAGCAGTTTCTTCTGTTAAAATAATACCACTTGATAAAGGCATTGTCACAAATACATTTCTTGTAGCCGGTTCACCAGTTGATGGATCTATATATGTTTCAGTGTTAGTTAATGATGTTATCTTATCTGTATGCATTTCTGTAATGTAAGAATGCTTATACAAATAATTAGATTTACCTAAACTTTTACTATTTGTTGTGGAAGGATACACTGATTGAGTTTTTAAATCATTATTAGCTCTTAATGTTCCACTAACAGTTACTGAACCTGAATAAGAGGCATCACTTCCATTAAATGTACCATTACAAGTTATATTTCCACTTAAACTAGTAGTTCCACTCACACTTAAAGATGATAACCATGTATTTCCTAAATAAGCTGTACTACCATTAATTTCACCACAAGAAATATTACCAACACTAATAGAATGACCATTTGTATTAATTTCGCCTGTTGTTGTTAATGTACCATTAACTCTTAGAGATGCTTGATTTGAGCCAGGGGTTACACTTCCTCCTGAATGATTCCATTGACCTATATATAAATCTCCAATTAAATCAGAAGTAGCATTTACTATAAGTCTATCATTAAATATAATATTCCCGCCTGTAGTTAAGCCGGAATTTAATAGTGTTTTTGTAACAATATCAGCGGATGTAATGCCGTTTATTGTTTCAGCATCAAGGGCTAAATCAGTTAAAGCCCCAGATGCATTGTTTTTTATCTTAGGTCTATAACTCATAATTATAGCCCTCCTTTATTAAATTTGTTGGAAGAATATTCCACCTACTGCTAAAGAGGCGCTTGGAGTTGTTTGTCCTTGTCCTCCTACTTCTATCATTTGTGCGCCAGCAGTTACTATACCTTTAGCATTCACTGTTACAGCTGAATATGTACCAGCAGCTACTCCTGAATTCTTAAGAGTAGTAGCAATAGACCATCCACCTGTAGATGATGCAGTACCTGTAACATCACCAGTTAAAGTAACTGATTTGGCACTTGTAAATGCTCCTGCTGTTGATGCAGTTGTTGCTTGTGCAACTGATACACCATTATAACTTCCAGCACTACCTAAAAGAGTAATTTGCTTTAATTTAGTTATTGCTTCATCTAAATATATAGATGTTGTGTCTGCAGAACCATCACCGTTAACAGTATCTAATACAGTTAATTGAGTTCTACCGCTTCCAACAGATGGCATAAATTTATTGCCTCTATTAACAGTTAAATTAAAGTTTGTAACTTCATCACCGTCATAATCTGTTGAAACTTCAGCAAGTAATCCAGTTGCACCAGTATTGCTTAATTTTATTGATGAAACTTCTGATGCTGTCTGTGATGTATTGTATTGCTTAAATTCAATACCATTAGATGCTGAATTTATAATCTTTGAGTCAGTAGTACCACTTGTAGATGTGATAGGAACATAACCTGTTGATAAAGACCAAGTTCCAGTTGAAGATCTTTCTAATAAACCTCCACCAGTTAAAGCAGCAATAGCTGTTAAGTCTGCGTCTAATGGTTGATATACACCACTGTGGTTATGGTTAGCAGCTGCTGCTCCAACATCAGTATAAGTTAAAGTTACAGCACCAGTGTAGCCATTAACACTAGTAACCGCATCAGTAGGTGTTGCTAATTCTTTCCAGTTTGCTAAAGTAGAAGCTCCATCAGCAGTTAAAATAAATGTTTTGCTAACATCTGTACGGATACAAATATCACCCTTTTGAGCTGTTAAAGCTAACATGGCAGCTTGAGATGATGCTGTAAATGTATCTGTGATAGCAACTGCAGGTATAACAGATGATACTAATTTACCATTTGCATCTAATACTGGAACATTTCCAGATGCAGTACCTGTATTACAAGCTGCGGCAGTTCCTAGAGTAGGCTTATTAGATAAGTCATTATAGTTACCTGTTTTTGCAACTTTTGCTAATACAATATCAGCAGCTTCAGTTGTTGTTTTATTTAAAATAGCACCTGCTGATTGCTTTACGCCACCTTTAATTGTGACTACATCACTAGCAACAGAAGCAATAACGGCAGTACCATCAGTAAATGCAGCTTCTGCACCAATATTTGCTGGTGTTAAATTTACATTACCAGTTCTATAAGTTGTTTCTTTGTTACCCTTAACGCCTGTTACACCACCTGTAGCAGCCATATCATAAACTTCTTCTAACGCATCTTGAACATTAGTTGCAGTTCCTTGATACTTTCCAGTACCAGTTTCTACGGATACTATATCAGCATCAGTCGCAGGATGTAATTCTAATAAACTATCATCTGATTGTAATTGAGTAATCTTATATTTTTTTATTACATTTGGCATTTTGAATTTCTCCTTTTTGTATTATTTTTAATCATTAATTTCTACAAAAACATATTGCCCTTCTTCTGTATTAACATAAGAGGAACCTTCTGTTTTAATAATTCTATTCCTTACATCACCAATAGTAGCTTTATATGATTCTTCTGTTGAAGTATCGAATAATACTAGTCTCAAATTTGGTGTTTGAGAATTATTTGGCAATGGGTTTAAAAGACTTAATTTTTGAGGCATGAAACCAGTATGACCACTATTCTCATAATCAAGATTACTAAGTTGAGAGTGATCAGAGGTTCCAGTTCTTATAACTAATCTGTCATCCATATTAATATTTATACCCTTTGGTGAACCAAGATTGATTCTTATTTGATTTGGGTTTTCGACTCTAACACTTATTGTATCTTTATTCGCCATAATTTATGTCATCTCCACAGTATTAGTTTTTTCTAAAACTATCAACTTTCCACGATATAAACCGGTTTTGATGCTATTGTCGACTAATTTTATTGTTATATCATAATCAGTAGTTATAGGTCTTAAATCTTTTGTTTCTTGTGAGGAAAGTAGTAACACGTATCCTTTAATGTCATCAACATAAGTTAATTGTTTTGACAGTTCTAATTTTTTACATGAAAAAAATACACCCTTAATACTAGTTGGTGCTACACCATCGATATAGACATTTTGTTCATAAGTGTCACCTTGAACTATTATAACATCTGCCAATATTTGCGGTATATTATCATATAGCATTTCTTTTTCCTCCTTTATAAATATTTTTAATACAAATTATTAACACCAAGTAATAATTGGATCTAATTTTAACATTACATCAGCTGTTAGTGAATTATTATTTCCTTGTATCTTTTCGATTGAAATATCAATTTTATTTATGTCTGTGATTTCTGTATTGTTTAATTCAGTAACACTATTGATGAATTTTTGTCTATCCTCATCATTTTTGAACATAAATTGTCTTTTATCATCAATCATAACATTTCCGTTATCGTCTTTTTGAACGTATTCCTCAACAATTTTTGAATGTTCTTGACGATATAAATCTAACATTTCATTTGCTTTCTTAGATAGATTATAAATATCTAATGTAATTTTAAAATCACTAAATTTTACTTTAGTTAATAATTCAATTGAATCCTTAAGATTCAAAAATTCTAATAATTTCATTTTTTCTTCTCCTTTTTTATTATTAATATCTATACCAATATACAACAATAACATAAAATCTAACGCTAACTGTAGCGGTATTATGTACAAATACTCCTGTCCTATCATGTCCAGCTCTATAATTTCTTTCTCTTGCCGAAGCAGTTGTTGGGTCGTCTATTTCTGTAACTGAAACGGAAATAATCGAATCTGCAGTTATGTGAAGAGCTGAGACTTCTGTCCAAGTATATCTTAAAGCATATTCAGTTTGCCCAGAGTTTAAATCTATTGTTGTACCCCAAACACGATAAGGGGATGCATTTCTAGGGTCATCATAATATGAACCATACTTAACTTGTATTGAATCAAAACGTCCATTTTCAACATATAATTTTTCGCATGGTTCTTGTTCTGTTCCAATGTTTTCAACAAATATACCATTTGTTACTTTTAAAAATAAATCTCCATCATTTTGTAATATAGGAACCAAATTTGCATTCCATTGCTCATTTTTTTTATTTATTCTAACTGAACTAATGACTAATTTATCTCCAGTAGGAACTACGTCGTTATATACTGATATTATAACGTATTGGAATCTTTTTGTGGCATCAAATGATACTGTTCGTCGTTCGTTATAACCGACTCCTCCTCCATAAGAATTAAATACTGTAAAACTAATTTTCACTTCTATATCAACATAACCATAATTTGTATCTTCATATTGATCAAAATCAATATTATATAATTTAAAGTATATGTTCCATAACAAACGGTCATTATATGATCGCTCTGACATAAAGAAATCAAGACCAAATTGCTGAAGTACTGATGAACCACCAGAAGTTGCTTGAGCGGTTAACGAAACATCAGTCGATAACTTAATCTCATTTGCAACCTCTAAAATATCAGAAACTAGCATCTCTGAAGCATTTATTTCAGTAGCTCCCATGTAATCTAAATTATTTATTGTTCCATTATCAAATTCAACTTCTTGAGCATATATCTTTCCATCATCGTATATTGAAATATATGTTTCTTGTTTTTCAAGATATATATCAGTATTCCAATAATAGAAACGATATTTTCTATTATAATAAACTCTATATAACATGTCATCTTGAGGAGTTAATGGTGTAGTACCTCCATCTGTTAATGTCAACCACCCGCTAGTAAATGGTGTTGAATTTTCTATTATATAAGCATCGGTATATTGGTCTGGTGTAAACGGAGAACCTAATTGTATAGAGCCATCCGTTATTTTAACAAATCCTGAATCATCAACACTAAAGTGATAATTATCAGGAGAAATCTCGCCGATTTTAATTTCAGAACCTACGATTGTAGAAGATTCAATTGTAACTGCATCTAATGTTCCTGAAATATGTGCTCCGTCAACTTCTAATACACCATCAACTATATTACAACCACCGATTTCTCCAGCAATAGCTTTTATATAACCTTCTATTACAACTGAATTAGCATGAACATTTCCGTATTGGTCAACAGCAAATGTCGTATTATCTGTCCATTCGATATAGCTATCATCAAAATATCTATAAATATTACCATAATAATCTCCAGATGTTTTAATAATATAAAACGGACTAGGACCTGATTCATGAACTATCGGTATTAGACCTTCTTCATCAGAACATAACCAATTTTCACTTAACGGTTCAATTGTTGAGTTGGCATTTATATAAGCATCGATTGTTTCTGGATTACCAGTAATAGTTATAGAACCAGATAAAATATCAATATCTCCTCTAACTTTAATATTGCCAGCTATTAACTGATTATATACTTCAGCATCTTGTGCAACTAATTTCTCAGCGACCAAGTAATCAATATCAAATTGAGAAGCTTCTATTAAACGAGTTCGAATAGTATCAGCTGTCAAAAGCTCTTTAATTTGAGCCTGGGTGAATGTTGCATCTAATGCCAAAATATAATCTGCCGTAACTGTTTTTGCGATTAATTCATTAACAGTTGTTTTATCAGTATAGCCTTTATCATTTGTTAAAGCAGAAACATTATCGCCTTCGGTTACAACTGTATCACTTAAGGTAGACTGTTTAGTTCCTAATTCTATTTCAGTATATAAATTAGTTAATGGATTATAATTGTAAGATATAACTTGTAATTTGGTAGATATACCTAGTTCTTCATATTCGATTTGAACATAATCTCCTAATTTTACAGTTTCCAGATTCTTAAATTGAGAATATTCTGGACTATCAGATAATTTAATAAATGATACTTTTATAGAATCTTTTATTTCGCCTATCTTATTATCAGAAATATATTGATTAGCTCTATTTCTAAGTTCTTCTTCAGTAGGAATACTGTCGAAATTACTTGTTAAGTCAAGTGTCAATATATTTTGTCTAACTGAATTTTCATTTATGTATATTACTTTTTCAGGAAGAACTACATATTCATATCGTTCCTCTTCTCTTGTAACGGTCTCTTTTCTAGTAGGAGGATAATCTTCTGCTTGGTCAGTTACTTCAGCATATCTAAGAAATTCTCCACCAGTCTCCAAATCGGGAAAAGACTTCCAAATAAATATCCTTCCAAAGTACTCGCCTTCAGTTGCTATTTGAACTGGAGAATTTTGTAAAATTGGTAATAATGGTTTATTATTCGGTCCCGGTTCTTGAGATAACCAATTTATAGATAGAGGCGCTTGTCCTTCTACAATATAAACTTGTTCATATACATCAGTTTGTTCAGTTATAGTTTCACTAACATGACTAGCGTAATATGGATACACGGCAGTGTATGTTTTTTCGAAATTTAATTCTTGTTCTCCACTAGTCATATTCTTTCCATATCGTATTCTTACACCTCTATCAGAACCTCTATGGTTATGTAATATAACATTAAATCTATCGAATTCAAATTCACCTTTATAGACATTTAAAATTGTTTCGTCACTACCTGCAAGTAATGCTCTTTGACTATAAGGTTGTTCAATTTTAAACTCAGTTTGAACATTATTCTTATCTTGACCTCTTATTAATGTAAATGGAGCTGGTATAATAGTTCCATTTTGAATTTTTGATAAAGTATCCTCTAAGTCAGTTCCCTCAAAAGGTTCAACTGTATAACCAGACATATCATATGATATGTGCTGAGCTAAAATATTAACTACTCCATCAATAGGTTTTGTCATCTTATATATTCTGAATGGTTGTCCATCATCATATGGATTAGCTTTAATAAGCATAATCTTATTTTCGCCTATATCTGAATAGTGATTACCTGAAATCGGATAATCAACAGATACTTCAAAAATTCCATTTAATTCTTCTGTTACTTCACAACTTATAACATCTCTTAGAACTCCAAGACCTAATGTCGTGAATTCGCGTTCATCTGAATCATATAGAATAATCATAATGTCCACCACCTTGGTTTAATTTTAGCTGATGTAACATTTGAATCTATAATAACGTAAATTGTTCCAACTTCCAATTTAGGAAATTGTTTGTCTTTTAATACTACTATATCGTTTTTATAACCACTTTCTGTATAACAATCTTGTAATTCAGTATCAATTATTAAATTGTTAACGGCTTCGGTTATGGTAATCTTATATAGTTCAACAAAATCATCATTGTTGTCTTTTTTGCAAAAACTTATTGTAGCATCTTGAAGACATGATACTTGTAATATTGGATTAGCAACAAAGTTAAATGGGTTAATCATTGCATTTTCTATGTCATTATACAACTCAATAAATACATCGCCATCTTTTAAATATCTTTGAGGTTTACATTCAAAAGTGACATTTAAAGTTGTTGCTTGATCATAGTAATTTAGCATTTCATTACCTTTTCGATACATAGCATATCTAAAAAATCTAGGTTCATATGTATCTTCTAATCTTGCGTAACCTTTTGCAGACATGAGCCAAGAAGTAATCTTTCTAGCAACTTGTGTAAAATTTCCGCCATTTGGTTTTAAAATTGCTGCTATATTATATGTTCTTTCAACATTTTTATATGAACCACTGTCAATTATAACGTCTCCATTTTTTCCTGGAACATGATATGATTCACTGTCTTTTTCTGAGAAAGCGTGAACTGGAGGAGTTTGGACAATAAGATCCAAATCCTCAGTAGTTACGCCATTGAATGAAACTATGCCCAATTTAATTTCCTCCTTGTCACTTGCTCTTGTATTACTTTTGATACTTCATCTGCTATATCTTTAGCATTTGTACCAGTAATATTAAATGTAATATTAGTAGATTGATTGTTAATAGGCGCTGATTGCTTATTAACATTATCTCTAATATTATCGAATGAATTGTATCTTCTACTTGTTACTTCATCAGCAGTTCTTCTAGCAAAATCACTAGAAGCTTTGATGTCATAATTATTAGAATTTAAAATTCCATTCATTTTATTAGCTCCATTTTGAATTTCTGATAAATCCAATACAGGAGTTATAGTTATTGTATTATCGATATCCGAACCGATATTGTCTGTTAATGATTGAATAGCTTCTTGAATTCCAGATTTGTCTATTCCGTTTTCAATATTTGTTCCAACTGTATCTAATGACTTAGTAATAAGATTTGCATTGTTTACTAATCCTTGGGCTAATCCTTCATCCATAAACATACCGTATTCGGCAAATACTTTTGAAGGTGAATGAATTCCAAAGATGTTACAGAATGTATCCTTAATTCCATTAGCTATATTAGTTACAGTATTCTTAACTGTATTCCAAGAATTTTCTATACCAGTTTTTAGTCCTTTAATAATGTTAGAACCTATTGTTTTAACTGTTCCAATCATATTATTAAACATATTAATAATGTTCTTTACCCAACTTGTAACATTAGACTTTAATGAACTCCAAGCTTGTTTCATACCATTAGCTAAATTTGTAATGAATTTTTTACCTTCATTAAATGCTTTAGTAAAGAAACTTGCAATTGAACTGAATATTTTATTAAATAAATCTTTTGTTACATTAACAACTTTAGTAAAGAATCCCTTGATACCATTTATTAGACCTTGTGCAATATTCTTACCGAATTCAGCAAATACTTTTGATGGAGAATTAATACCGAATAAATTCTTAAATGCATTAATTAAATGTTGACCAAATCTAATCATTACATCTCTAATCTTTTCTGCATTATCTTCAATAGCTTGACCTAAACCATCAATCAATTTAATTACAAAGTCTACTAAAGATGTAATTAATTGAGGTATTACCTTAGCTAACATATTATTTATAGAATTTACTAATTGTACTATAAGTTCTCCAATTGCTAGTATTAATTTATCTGTAATTTCTACCAATTTTGGAACAGCAAATTTTAAGAAATTAACAAGTATGTTTGTTAAACTCTCTAATAATGTTGGTAAAATATCAATTATTGCAATTGTTAACTTTTCAGTTAATACACCTACCAATACACCAAGATCTTTAATTAAAGTTGGCAAATATTCTGTTACTTTTTCTAAAAGAATCTTAACATATGTTAATAACATACTAAATACTTTATTAGCTAATTCAGGTAATCTTTCAAAGAACTTATCTAAGAAATTATTTATCATAGTAAATAAAGTGTCTAAAATATCAACAAAATTATCTCCTAATGTCTTTAATAATGTAACCAACATTGAGAAAATATCTTTTGCTATTCCAGGGAATGCTTTTGCTAATTCAGCAATTAAAGTTGCAACTAATTTAACAATTGCTTCATTTATCTTAGGACCATATTCTATTATCGTAAATATAACATCTTCGATTAATATATGTAATATATTTATAACAGACGGCAATAATGTTGCAATTCCATCTATTATAGTTTTAACCATCATTATAATTCCTTCTAATATCTTAGGCCACATCTTTATGAAAGCACTAAATCCTGTTCCAAATGCATCAAATATTGCCGCAAAGAAATCACCAATTGATCTAATAAAGTCTGGGATTATTGACAATATAGCTTTCCATAAAGCTCTTAAAGTATTAGGAATTGTTTCTCCAAATATTCCTAAAGTTTGTAAGAACATTGTACACGCGACTATTATCGCAGAGACAGCCAATGCAAATATAGCTAATGCTGATGCAACTATAAGAATTGCTGGAGAAACTTCTTTTAATAATTTACCAACAACAACTAATGCAGCCATTACAGCTACTACTGCTATCATACCAATAGCCAATTGTTTCCATTGAAGATTTCCCATTAATGCTATTGCACCAGCGAATAGAATCATACCGTAACCTACAGCAACTAATGCTGAACCATATATTAATAATGATACAGCACCTTTTAAACCTATAGTTTTTGTCATTACTGCCATTAAAGCTGATATAGCAGTTATTACAGCACTACCTTTTATTAAAGCAGCAACATCTAACGAACCTAAAATTGCAATTGCTCCTGCTAATAAATAGAAAGCCACTGCCATTGCAGATAAAGCTGCTGAGAATACCATTAATTTTAATGAACCTAATATTTTTATATTCTTACCTAATAATATAAATAAAGCAGAGAATGCTGCCATTGCAATTAAACCTTGAAGCAAACTCTTAATCGATAAAGTACCTAATATTGCAACACATCCTGCCAATAACGTAAATGCTATTGCCATCGAAGTTATAGCAACTGAGAATACAACTAATTTTAAAGAGCCAACTGCCTCTGTAACTTTTGCCAATAATACAAATAAAGCAGAGAATACAGTCATAGCAGCAAAACCCGTAATTAAACTCTTAATCGATAAAGTACCTAATATAGCTATGCATCCTGCCAGTAACATAAATGCATTCGACATGTACATCATTCCAATGGCAAATGTTACAAGTCTAACAGCTTCCATATTTTTTGTTACTTTAGATACTAATATCAATAATCCAACAAACGCTGATAATGCCAATACACCTTTAAGTATGTCTAATGGCTTTATTGTTGACATTATTTTGAATGCTAGACCCATTATAGTAAATGCTTCAGCCATCATTATTAAACTGATAGTAAATGGTATTAATTTCATAGTTTTCATATACTTAGCCATATATGCAACTAGAACTAATATTCCAGATATTGCAGCTAAAGCAATAACTCCTCTTGCCAAGGCTGCTCCATCTAATTTAGATAGCATCTTTACGACTAACGCCATCATAGTTATAGATGTAGCGATTATTAATAAATTTGGTGCAAGTAATACAAATGACTTTTTAGTCTTTTCTAATTGTTTGACCGTTAGAACCAATATTGCACATATTGCAGCAATACCAATCAAACCACTTACTAATTTATCATCGTCAATTGTACTTAGTATTTTCAATGCTCCTGCTAATATTAACACGGCTAATGCAAGACTTATCATTGACTTTATAGCCATTTCCATACTTTTAGCTTGAACCATTGACTTTATACTATTTTTAATTATTCCAAATATTCCAGATTCGGATGTGGATTTGAACATTGATGCCATTACTTTCATAAATACTGCAAGAATGCCAATTAACGCAATTAAAGTTGCCATTGCTTTTACTAATTTCTTCTCATCTACACCAGCTAATAATACTATAGCTGCTACTAAAATTAATATTGACAATGCCATTGTTCGTATTGCTTCAGCATATTGTTTTGCTGCAGTTGAATCTAATACATCAGCGAAACCTTGAATTACATTTCTAAATGCTTGCATAGTTCTTCTAACTATATCTAACATATAGATTAATTCACCAATAAATGCTGTACCAAAGGCAGCTAAGAATAATTTTCCAACTTCTGTTATCTTATTTGTTCCTTCTTTTGTAACAGCATTAGATATGGCATCACCTAGTGCTTTAAAAGCATTACCTAAGAATGTTACTAAATCACTTATTATAGGTAAAGTAGTTTTTATAACATCTAATAGACCTTTTAATAATGATGCAATACCTTGTACTAATGAACCAAAAGGTGTCAAAGTCTTTTCAGCATCTGTAACAACATCTTTGATACCAGATGTCTTTATTTTTCCGAAACTTTCTATGTGAGTTTTTATGGTTGTAACAGCTTGAGCGATAGTATTTGCAACCATTTTGAATATTTCAACAATGCCATATCCAGTTAACTTTTTAACAAAATTATTTAAACCAATAGCGGCTTTTGTAATAGTTGTAACTAGGAAATTTAATACTGTTGATAATCCGTATGCAATCTTTTCAAATAATGTTGTTTGATTAACAAAATCTGAGAATGAACTTCCAAGAAGTGATACTCCTCCTGCTAACGTTCCTATAATTTTAACTGCAAAATCTCTTAATGGTTTGGTTCCATCCCATAAAGCTTTTATTAATTTTAAACCAAATTTAATAGTTGCAAAGAAACCTTGAAGTATACCTTTTAATTTCTTTGAACGTTCTTCAGTCATTCTTAAATTAACTGAAATTTTTTGTAGCCATTCAGTTAAAGATTTATAACGCATGGCCATTCCGTCGAATTCATTCTTCGCTTCTTTTGCAAATGGGAATGCTGCTCTCCATGCTTCTTTAACAACATTGATGACTTCTTCAATTGCGTAAATTAAATTCCAGAATGCACCAGTGGTTTCTTTTATTCCAGTGTCGGCGAATAAATCATCTCTACCGCCAAGTTCATTCCAAACATCTAATGCTCTATTTCTAGCTTCACCACCAGCAGCGAAAATGTCCCATAATTTAACTGATAAATTTGACCACACTTCAACTGCTTGGTCGTATTTACCAAATATCTTTTCAAATGTAGACATCCATGATGAACTTACAGCATCTTTTGTGGCAATTATTGAGTCCATCAAAGTTCTAGACTCTTGAGCAGCCTTAAATGCTTTCATTCCAAATTCATCTAAGCTATCATTTAAAGCATCATATGCTGTTTCAACAGAACCACCGTTTTCTTTTGTATACTGAAATAATTCATCTATACCTTTAGAATATGTTCTAAAAGTATCCATCATTACATCTTTATCGAACCAACCTTCAGACAATTGAGTTGTAAATTGTCCTTTTGTAAATTCCTTACCATTTAAAGTACTATACATAACTTCGCCAGTAATAGATGTAATTTTATTTAATTTACCCATTGCAACGGCTGTATCTAGTACTTTTTGTCTAAATTCATCAGTATCCATATTGGCATTTTGAATTGAACGGTAATCAATTAAACGCATTGCACCAGCACCCATTGCCTGAGAAATCTGATACATTGCTCTTGATGCCGTCTCAGCATTCTGACCTGATAATGCAGCCCAGTTTGCGATACCCATCATAGCTTCTACTGATTCATCTAGTTTTTGACCAGTTGCAGTGAATTTACCAATACTATTAACCATTGAAGTGAAGTCATATGAAGTTTGGTCAGTGTACCAATTCAATCTTTCTAATTGAGTTGTAACTTCTGAAAGGTCATATCCTTGACCGATTATTGTACCTACTGATTTGGTCTTTTCAGCGAACTTATCCCATCCAAGTGCAATGTTGTCAACACTCAAGTTTTCAACCATTTTCACGCCCATATCAATAAGTCTATTTGTAATATTTGAAATGGCAGTGATGGCTGCGATTTCTAAAGTTGAAAACTTAACTCCAACTTTTTCAATGCCATCCGCTAAAATAGATGTATCTATTCCTTGTAAATCTTTATTTATGTCAGAAGTAACACCATCAAAATTTAAAGAATTTTTTAAGTCATTAATTGACTGTATACTTTTAGTAATATTGGAGTCAAATTTCGTATTGTCAAATGACATTTCGACTACTCGTTCGTCTACTAATCTACTCATAGTTTCTTCAACTCCTCCCATTTATCATCTAATGCTTGCAAAAATATACTTTGGATTGCAGGGTCAATATATTGTTTCCCCTCTATCCATCTACCATTTGGAGTAGCATGACCGAAGTCTATCAATAGAGCAATATTCATTCCATTTTGAATATTTGTATTATTTAGTTGAACGGTCACACTATTCCTATTTTTTTTAACTTCGTAAGACCAAGATTCAGCCGTTAAACCGGAATCTTTAGGTGTTACTTCTTGTAATTTTTTTACACATTCATAACCTATTCTATCGGCATCTTCAAATTTTACTTTTTCAGAAGCTGATACTAAGTACCTATGAATTTTACTAAAATCTCCTTTTTGTTTAACAGTTATCATTGGCCCTCCTTAATAATTTTTATCCTTTACTGCCAAATCGTTTTCTTCTAGCAGCATTAAGTGCAGAATACTTTGAAGAAAGATCCTTTTTATTCATTTTCTTTGGTGATTGATTCTTAAGATTATGGATTCTAATAAGAACCATTAATCTATTAAAATGCCATTTTTGACATTCAATCGGTATACCAAATGCATCCATCCAATAATAAACTAGTTCACTAGTAATTCCTTCTGATGAATGAGATCCTTGTGGCTTATTTTTATCCGAAAAGGTTGTGGCTGTCATAGGATCATTCATGTAATTAGAAATTTCTTTATAGTTTTCTGCTGAAAGACAATAGTATATATAGGGGTCTACATTTTGTGTTATTGTCATACACTTTACATAATCCAATAATTCTTCTTGTGTTTTATCTTCTTTAGATATGAATGGTTTATGCCAATGAGACTCCCATTTTGAAATAGATACTAAGGAATGTTCTAAAGATATAGTTGTATCTTTAGGTTTTAAAATTGTAGAAGTTTCTTCATCAAATAATTCTCTACCTTTTATTGTTATTTGAAGCATTCCATATCACCTAATTATTTTCTAATTTAATTTTTCTTGCTTTTGTGCTTGAGCAACTTTTTCTCTTAAATCTTTAGATAATAAACCATTTACGAATTCAGTAGCTTCAGTTGGATTCTGACATAAGCTTAAGAATAATTCTGAATAAGCTTCTGAGCAAGCAAATGCTTCAATCTCTTCTTTTGGTTTAATAAATTTTCCGTTAGTAGAAAGTACTCCATAAGATTTAAGAATAACATTTTTGATGAATGACATAATTTTTGATGAATTTTGTTTTCCATCTTTACTTTCTTTAGTAATGTCTTCTAAATATTTAGCCATTCCTCCAAAATTTTCATATTCAGCATCTAGTGCTAAAATTTCAGTTTTAGTTAAATGAAATCTTACTGTTTCAGTTACCTCTTCATCGTTAAAATCGATGTATTTAATTTCTTTTGTAATCATAATTTTCTTCTCCTTTTGTGTTTAAATGTAATTAAAAAGAAAAGGGGATGAAACCAACGTAACAATCCCCTAATCTTAAAATATGATTGTAACTTATTCAGTTACTGTGATAACAACAACTTCTGAGAAGTCGCTATCAGTATAACCAGAAGCTTGAGCCTTAACTTTAAGGTTATGTGTTCCGGCTGTAGAATATCCTAATGAAGCATAAGTAACTATTGTTGAAGCAGCAGACTTAGCTACATTCTTAATGAATGATGCACCTTCATAAATATCAAATGATTCTGCATGAGAATCAGCCGCAACAGTAATAGTTAATTCTTGATCTGTATCATTAGCAGCAACAGTTGGAGTATCCACTTTAGTTGGAATTCCTCCTAGTATATCGATAATCTCATCTGGATTAGGTAATCTTGGTTCTGTTGTTGCACTACCATATAAAGTATTTTCTAATGCTTCTAATTGAGCAGCTGTTAAATCAGTTGACTTGAAATATAAATGAGCAGTTGGCTTATAACCAACAATTTCAACTGGAGTAGTATCGATATCCCATGACATTGTCATTAATTCTGGTGAATCATTGATTGTATCATGTGATTTTTCAGCCACAGAAGCTGTTGCGTTGTAAACGATATGAATAGTTTTACCTAATTCAGAATTTTCATCATTTCCAATTAAAGTTTCATAAACGAAACCAAATGGTTTTCTGTTTTGCTGAGTGATAATCATACCAGGAATTGGTGAAACTTCACCAATGCAAGGCTTGAATGCATCTGGATACATATATGCTTCAACAGAAGCTTTGAAATCTTCATTTGATAAAATATTTGCATATTTAATGTTGTCAGCATAGAATGCTGTTGCTTCAGCACCTTCTGGTGATTCTGTAACATTGATTAAACCATTCCAAGCTACACCATTTCCGTATTCTCCATTATCTTTAACATAGATAACGCCGTGATTAACGCCACGTTCGAAGAAGCGTTGACCGTCTTTGTCGAATTGAATTTTAGACATAAGTTATTATTCTCCTTTTTTCTTAATAATATAATGTAAATACATCATGATATAATCCGTCAATGACATATTGTCTATCATGATAGATAGTATCAAATAATGATAGTTTTCTAGTTACTTCACTCTCAGGATTCTTATCTAGAACTATTATTTCATACCTATCTTTTTGATAATATACCCTATTATCAGCAAACTGATTATTAAATTTTATTCGCTTATAAAGTATACAAGGGTAAATCATCTGTTGATTTTTAGGAGGCTGAAAATATACATGACTTGATCCTAGAATTTCTTCTAATTTAGAATGTAATGCTATTCTATTGTTCATTTTCTGTATATAAACCTCCTAAATCAATCTTTATTCGAGGGTAATCTAAAATGTCAACATTAGTAACATTGTATTTTTGCCCTCTCCAAACACAATATATGATTTTCATCCAATTGTCTCTAAAATAAGCATTTCCAACAAAGTCTACTTGGTTGTTAATATTAACATCAAAATTAATCTTGTCTCCCGAAGTAATTCTAGACATATTTCTATAAATATCACCGTAAACTTGTTTTTCTACGATACCAGATGATTCCCAGATACCTGGTGAAACTTCATGGTCATCTTCTCTAAACGCTACTTTGCCACTAAATTTAGCCATTTTGAATTTTTCCCCTTTTCAATTTTATTCAGTTGCTTCTTAGTCGCTCTCGCTTGCAGATAGTGTTAAATTAGTTAGAGCATATTCGTATTCAACTGTGTTTCCATCAGTTGTAACAGTGAACTTAATCTTTTGTTCATTGTTCTTTATTCTAAGAACTACCATATGATCTGAATCTAATGTAACAGCACCGTGGTCTCCACCGATAACTTGACAAGTAATTACAGCACTTTCATCTACTGGGGTAGCTAATAATGCAATGTAATTTCCTTCTTGTTCAGCAGGATTACTAGAGAATCCAGTATAATCTGAAACGTACTTTAATGTACCTGTAATTTCAGTATCGGATATTACTAAATTTTCTTGTAAATCACTTGAATACTTACCTAATAGGTCGATACCATCGGCAACTGCCGTGATAGTAACTCAATTGTTGTCTACTTCTTCTTCGAATGAAATAGCTGAATAAGGTTTAACTAATGCACCTGAAATACGAGTTTCAATTAAATAAGAATATTTATTATAATCGATATCGAAATCATCGAACATATTAACTGATCCACCCTTATCAGCACCAACATTATAGTCACCTAAATTAACCATAATACCTAATGGATAGAACTTCTTAGTCTTAGCTTCATTTTCTCTGTATTGACCTTCAAATACAGGTACTGTTACGATTTCCTTAACACGTAATCTAGTTGCTAATTTAGATACATCATCATAAATATATCTTTGATTTAAATCCTTAATTAATAACATTTCTGTTACTTGATCTTCAGAAGTAAACCAAGTTGGATTACCAGAACCCTTATAATTCTTACGTTGTCTAATAACTTCTTCAATTAATCTCTTAGCGAATTGTTCAGATGTTTCGCCAGGATTCTTCTTAAGAATTACTTGAGTAGTATAAACATTGTTATCACCTAAAATAGGTCTAACTTTATCTACTTTAATCTTATCTGGAGAGTCAGCAGCACGTCCATCACCAATTAAGATTGCTCTAGCAATTTCCTCTTCAAGCATTACTCTCATTTCAGCCTTTAAGAATGCTACAACATCAAAGTCAGTAATATCAATGATGTCATCTCTATCCATCTTTTGTAGTTTATATACAGTTTGAGGATCAGTTGTTCTTCCTAAAGCTACGATTACTTCTTCAACCTTTTGGTTACCCTTTACATAACCTTTTGCTCTAGCTTCTGCAGCTGTAATGTTAGCAGCAGTTGATTTAATTCTTGAGAATGGTGTATGATGTACGGCACCCATTACTTTAGATACCCAACCCATATCTCTTTGAATTAAATATGGAGTCTTATTAACTGATTGATAGTTAGGGAATAACTCACCAATATTAGTGATACTATGAGAAATAGCATCTCCACCCATAGCTGTATGGATAACTTCATCCATAGTATAATTTACTTCATTTTGAATATTAGCTTGATCAACAGCATCTTGAATAACTTGTCTCATAGATAGTCTGTTCTTCTTAGCGAATTCCATAGCAGAATGAATTAATTCAGTAGCATCTGCCTTGCTCATTGTATTAGTTTGAACGTTCTCGTTCTCAAATGCATTATGTTTCATTTCTTGATTATCTCCTTCATTTTCTTTATTATTATCTTTGTCCTCTAATGCTGCTCCAATAATGGCATAAACAGCAGTTTTTTGTTCTTCGGTTAGAGTGTCAAACACTTCTTTAACAGTCTTTTCAGATTTTGGTTCTGTTTTTTCCATCTTGTTATCTCCTTCTTCATTACTTTTATCTGAATGTTCAATGTCGTCATCAGAATTATTAAATATTAAAGATGGTTCTAATTCTTCACCATGTTTAATTTCTTCAGGAACTGTATAGACTATTCCGTCTAATTCTTCAGTATCAGTACTTGCATCTAAAGAGTGGACAATTACTCTATCGATATAGGCTCCTGGATTAGCTCCAGCTAATACTAAACTAACTTCTCTTATTGTTCCATGCGTTACTGATGCACCAACACGAGTTAACTTATTAGCATATATAGATAATGAACGAATATCTCCAGCTTTTACTAGTTCTTTTGCTCTTTTGCCGCCTTCAGTATCGTTGAATTTAGCATATGTGTATACGCCATCATCACGATTTTCTAGTAAAGCATGACCGATAACATCTTTCATATCTGTATGCCCATGATTCCATACTAATGGTACAGTAGCTCCGTTTTGGTCGGCAAAAGCATCTTTAACTATTGATGCTCCATCGGCACACTTAACGTTGTTTCTAGTTGCCCATCCACTGAAATCATAAGATTTTTTCTCCATTTTGAATTTTTCCCCTTTCTACATATTTTCTTGATTTGTTTTATCATCAATGACTTCTTCATTTTCTGTTTTAGTAACAGTTTCAGTTTCAGATTTACTAATATTCTTATTACTTAGTTTATCTGCTTCCGGATCATTAGAAGGTGGCAAACCAATAGTTTGACGCATCTCATTAGATGATACAATGGCATTTCTAGTCAACTTATCTGCTACTTCTGCAAGTTTAGAAAGTGGTATGTATTTGAATGGATTATAGAAATACATTATGGATTTCCCTTGCGTAATAGCTGTTGGCGTAAGCCATTTTCTCGCCATTTCTTCTACAAGAACATCGGCGATAGGTATGACGGTAGTATTACGATAATTATTCATAGTTTCTTCGTTAGCTGTTCCGTCTAAAATACTTTGCGACATTCCTAACTGGCTAAATAGCATGCTCGTTAAATATTCAACAGATTTTAGAACGTTGTTTTCAACTGGACGATTTAACTGTGTAATTTTCTCGGTACCGTCGGTATATGCAATACCATACTTAGATGAAGAAAGCTGATTCGTAATGTCATCAATACGTTCCTTTGCTTGGTCTTTTCTAAGTTTAGTACGAACAACATAAGGTAACTGAATTATTAAATCTAATTTTCCAGCACCACTTTGTTCTTCGATTGCATCTAAAATATTAAGTTTTCGGATTAATCTTTGCAGAGTTGAATTTCTATCATTCATTACTGCATAAAAAGGATTTTCTATTATAGCCACTTCACTCTTAGGCATTGTGATAGTTTGTCTCAAACCAGTTCTATCATTGTATACTTCCATTTGAACATAATCAGGATACCATTGCATTATTCGACCAGTTCTCATTGACAAAATATCGAATGCTGTGGTTTCTTTCTTTTCGTTAAGTTCTTTTGTTGTATCAACTGGAACTATGGCTATACAACCCTCATCAAAAAGCGACATTACAACATCATGAAAAAATGCTTTTGCTGATTGATCTTTATTTGATTCCAGAGTAAAACATCTATTCATATTAGACTTAACATCTTTTACGTATCTTCCATTGTCATCCAATTGAACATGCTTAAAATATAAAGACGCCACATCTATAGCTATTCTATTGTAAACCGCTGTAATTACTGAACGTTCATTACTTATAGATAATTGAACTCTATCAGGTCTTACTGTAGTAGAATATCCATAATTGTAATAACCGTAACCCCCATTGGAGGATTCATCATTTATGAAAGCGTTCCATGCTTTCTTTAGTTTATCAAGTAAACCCACTTCTTAGCTCCTCCTATTAATAATTTTCAATTCTACCTAAAGACCGTACATTATACGGGTCTGGTCTAATTTTATTACTTTTCCAAATATAACAATATTTCATTAAGAATAATACCTCCTATTTTAGAGTATATTGTTGAAAATATTTATAACCAAGATTTGTTGCTTGGCCTTCAAACCAAATATCATCGTATTTAGTTTTTGGTTCTAAATCTTTTCGATAATATTTTAGTTCTCTATACCAATATCTTATTGCACTTGGAATACATACTAAAAATATAAACAAAGGACCGAACATAATATTTTGTAAACTGTGACCTGATTCATGACATTTTGTATGCACAATATTATCTTCTTTTCCTACAAAGAAAAATATCCCGAGCGATAAACCACCCCAGGATTTTCCTACAGTCATATATACATTTGGTCCAAATTTATTAGCCTTATGTTTAGTTATTAATAATATACAAAATACTATAAATCCTATAAAATTTATTGCTAACCCCCAAGTGAATTGCAATAGATAAAATAATGGTTTATGTTTAACAATAAAATTCATTAAAAGAATGCCTCCTTATTTCTTTTATATGCTACCCATGCATCGATTAATGCTGCCACATTATCTATTTTGGCTTCATATCTCTTTTTAAATAGTTTTCTATTACCATTAGTGTCCTCTAATGTTATGGCATTACCCATAGTAAAGGACATTAGTTTTTCATCAAATAATAATAATTTACTTTCTGTTAATTTCTTAATTTCTCCTAAAGGAACTGATTCGGTTTTAGAACCTTGTTGAACTTTTTCAACTCCAAAAGGACCAAATTCAGCAATCCATCTATTTACAAAATGATCAGAGTTATATGGGTCGAAACCAAATGAAGATATTGTGTATTCATTTTTGTCTATGAATTCTTGTAAATCTTCATATACTTCATCCATATCTAAAATAGTTCCTTCCAATATGGCAAGAGAACCTTCTTTAATAAATTCCTCATATTTAAATCTCATAACTGGAGGAAGTTTTTCTAATGTAACAGAACTTATATAACTTCTTGTCTTGACGGCAAATGAACCATCATTTAAAGGAAACAAAAATGTAAACGCACAGAAATCGTTTCCTTGAGATAAGTCGGCTCCTAAAGAACACACCATACCCTTACATGATTGAACTGGTTGAGGGAGAGTTTCTTCATATGTAAAGAAGTATGTAAAACCTTCAAGTGGTATGCCGAATCTTTTTGCTAAAATATCATTACGTGTTGCAGGGGCTTTTTCAGCTCTTTCAACATCTAATTGTAATGTTTCATATTGTATTGTTTTACCTAAATTAGGATTTGCTTTAATCCACATCTCTGGATCATTTACTTCTTGTATATTATCTAATTTGTAATACCATATAGATACATGCGGATTTATGTATTCTCCTTTTAGTATACTCATTAACTCCATTTTGATTTCATCACCGGCACCATTACGGACAGTACCTTCTGAAGATGTGGCAACGATTAAATAATCATCTAATTTAGATGCTCCTTGTTCTATTGCACCTATCACATCTTCTCGTATATCACCTGATAGCCACTCATCGATTGTTGCAATTTTACAACGTAATCCTTGAAGTTTGTCTATTCTCATAGGACGAATCTCAATAAGAGAACCAGTTAAGAAATTTTCTATTCCTTTTTTGGTTGACGCCAATTTTTGTCTATTCGCCTTTGAACCAGTAGTATTCTGCAATGACCCTTCAGTTAACCATGCAAAGAATGGACCTCTAGATCTTGTTATTGCAGTTCTTATTGGTGACATAACTTCTTCTGCTTGTTTCATTGTTGGTGCTGTTGTTATACCATACGTTGTTGATGTATCAATATTTAAGAAGTACGCTTGTAAACATGCGGAATACATTGATTTTGCATTACCTCTAGATATTATTAAGAATTGTTTATTGATTAAACGTTTCTTTTTTCTTTTATGCTTATAATGTGCAGGTCTTCCGTTTTTAGCTGGAACATATACTTGTGTATCTACAAAGTAATACCAACCAAAAATTTGTTCTGCCCATAATTTAAATGAATCTAACAACTTTAAATCTGATCCATCAGTTAAAGTTAATTCATTATTACAATATTGAATAAATCCTTCAACAGCATTCTCATCATAATATATTCCTCGGTTTGCTATTAATTGATCTATTCTATTCATTTCTAAAGAAATCTCATAATTTATTGCGATTTCTCCTCTAATGACCGCATCTCTAAAACGGCCATAGTATTTTGGCACAGCCGTATTAGATAAAGCCATATGTTATCTTCTCCTTATTTTTTATGTGATTTGTAAATTGTTAAGTTTTTTAACGTATTCTTCACCTTTTGATACTTTTTTATTATGTCCAGAAGCAATTAATGTTCCTACTCCGGCACCAGCAATAGCCGCTATTGCAGTTGAAATTACTCCAGCTTTCAATTTTAATTCTAAAGGAACACCGTTATCCTCTTTTATACCTTGAACAGTTGAAGCAATTCCAAGTGCTGTACCTACAGTAGCTCCAACTGCAGCTGCTTTTTTCTTACTTATTCGACCTTTATTGGCATTTGCTAATTGCTTATTATCTTTTTCATATAACTTTTTGCCTTCTTCAGACATAATACCATTTTCGATACCATAACGTTTACGACCTTCGGCTGTCAAAGTGCCATCCTCGTTCTGAAAACGTCTAATACCCCATTTTTGACCTTTAATACCATGGTGACATAGAGTGTTGTAATTGTAGTTACTCATTTTGATTTCACCATCCTTAATCATTATTATTGTTATTATTATTTTTTTGTTTTAAATTAGTTTGACCAACTCTACCGCCAACAACTGCTACCATACTTCCAATAGCAGCCATTGCTCCAAGTAATGCAGATTTACCTTTTGTCATTGTTGCATCATTTGCTACATTGGCATATATTCTACTTGCTCCATAAGTACCTGCAAAAGTTGCACCTGAAGCAATTACGCCTGTTAACACATCTTTTCCAAATTTCTTAACTGGTCTATCATAGTCAACTAAACGTTTATAGTTTTGTTCTGATTGAATTCTGTTACTAGATTTTCTTAAATCTTCATCAGACATGTCTTTAGGATTCTTTCTAGTGCCATCATCATTGTATCTAGCCTTACCAGCTGTGGTTAATGTTCCATCTTCGTTTTGGTAACGTCTAATACCCCATTTTTGACCTTTAATGCCATGATGAGCTAAATAATCAAAATTTCCCATTATTAATAACCTCCTGATTCACTGTATAGTCGCACTTCATATTCGTGCATTTTTGCATTCATTGCTTCTAATAAATTAGATGTTCTAGGAGGGTCAAATAATAACTTAACTGCTAGATACATATAACTTTTAACTAAAGCCAAATACGGTTTATCGTTTGTTATGAATTCACTCCAAACATTATTTGCATCTTGTATTTGATAAGGAGTTGATGGACCAACACCCATTTGATACAAGTTTACAAATATAGAATTTATATGCATAACAATGTTAGTATCGAATGAATCATCGTCTGCTGCGATGTCTAACTGTTTCTTAACACTGTTTAATATGCTTTCTCCAGTAGTTATAGTTTCTTCACTCATTATTTCATCTTCTCCTTTTTACATATTTATTAAATATCCCAATTTCTTCCGACATTATCAAGTTCAAAAATAGCGGTTTCAACTGTGTCACCTATAGTTCTACGATTGAATTTATCCGGTGATATCTTCCTGTAATAGTACATTTTTGTTAATGATTTTCCAAGTTTATGTCTCTCTTTATATACTTTCTCTGATAAAGATGAATATCTTTCTTCTGGATCAAAATTAAGTTTTTTATCAAGCCAATCCTCCATATGCATATCGATCATTTCATCAAATCTATCCGAACCTGGTGGAGCATATTCATCATTTTTGAAATCTTTAGACAATTTTTTTGTTATTTTATCTAATTCTTTGTCGTATTCATCTGATTTTCTTAATTTAGTTTTTTCTTTTTCCATTGAGTCTTCCTTGTCTTCAAGTTTTTGAAATTCTTCTAAAATGGATTTATTCTTTTTTAAATAATCGGTATAACGTTTATCTTGTTTAATCATTTCAGTAAGTTTTTTACTATCATAAGTTTTACCAAATTCTTTAGCAGCTTGTGCATATTGGCCTGAACCATAACGCTTTTTACCCTCAATAGTAAGACTGCCGTCTTCGTTTTGGTAACGTCTAATACCCCATTTTTGACCTTTAATGCCATGGTGACAAAGAACATTATAATCATAGTTACTCATTTTGATTTACCTCCTATTGTTTATTTTTATTGTCTATTCTAACTAATTGTTTAGTTCCATTTGTATAATATGCTCTTATTTGTCTTCGTTTAATTCCAGCGTTTATATTGTATGCAACAGCACCTATAGTCATTGCGCCAATAGCACCAAGACAAACTTTCATGGTAATAGATTCACCTTTAGTAGCATATCCTCTAATTGCAGCTGAATTATATATCTTTTGACCTAACCTATATGCCGCATAACTACCAATTGAAGCACCAGAAGTAACTAATCCACTTTTATAAGCGAGCCATCCACTTGTTTGACCTTTTTCATATAATTGTTGACCTTTAATTGCTCTTTGATCTTTTTTAAATTGTCTTTCCCCAATTTCATCAAAGTTACGATAACGCTTTTTTCCAGCTTCAGTTAATGTTCCGTCTTCATTCTGGTATCTACGATAACCCCATTTTTGACCTTTAATTCCATGATGACACAATGTATTATAATCATAATTGCTCATAAGTTTATCCTTTCCATGGACACATATCGTTTGGAGACCTGTCTTGTGGTAGTTCATCTTCAACATTTACAGCACCATAATGTATAGCATCATGAGTTGAACGTGAAACACAAATCAAGTATTCAGGATTTAACAAATAATCACTGACAGATACTATATCGCTAACAGTAATTGGATTCATATGGTGAATGTAGATTGTTCCGTTGATTTCTCTTCCCGGAATTCCTAAATCACATCCACCATCTCTAATTATTACTTCATTCCTAATATCTTTCCACTTTTGTGATTTGTAGAATCTTTGATTCAAATATCTGTCAAATCCGAATGTTTCATCTGCAACTTTACCATCAAGTCTCAAATAGTCCATTCTTTCTTTAAAAGTATTTAATAATATCAATTCAGAGTATGTTCTTTCATCGCTCATCGTCGTCATCATCCTCCTCGTCAATATCATCTCCGTGATACATCCTAAATGCTTTAATTGCATTGTTAGTTAGTTCCTCGTATCTTTCATTAGCATTTAGAGATTGTATTTTTGCTTCTATTAATTTCTCTTCTAGTTCTTGTTTTCTAGCTAATCTTTCAGCTGCTTCTTGTTCTCTGATTGCAGCTAACTTTAAATAGTGATTAATTACTGATGGTGAAGCAGTTCCATCTCGTAATTGCTTTTCCGCTAAATCTATTGCTAGACTACATAATTGTTTCTCTCTGCCTAAGTCTGTGACTGCTGGTCTTTGCTCTTGTGCAGAGGGATCTCTGAGTTTTGCAAACCTTTTAGGCATAAGAGTTCTCCTTTCTAACACTTTTGGTATACTTTCTCTTAACTATTTAATGGTATGCATAAGGTTTTGAATTAGAGGAACAGTCTTCAAATATCACAATAGAAAGGAGAAGAAAATGGCAACGTAAAAACTAATTGCAATCAACCAAAATAATATTGAGAATTCCTTATGCATACTATTAAATAGTCAAAAGAAAAACCCCGGCCCCTAAGGAATCCGGAGTATGATCCTAAAACTATTAAACTAAAATATCCCCCCGGGGATTTTTTTAAGACCGACGCGATTTCCTAGGGGGGTGTATTTTTCAAGACCCCCTCCCCTAGTATCGATTTCTTTTTATTTTTTAATTATTCTTTTATATTCTACAATATTTCCTTGTTTGTCTATTGCACCAGTTTTTATTAGTACTTTCATTGCTTCTTCTTTTATTGCAGCGGTTTCTTCATCAGACAACTGATCAGAAGTAGTTGCAAGTGAAGCTAAACGATTACATGTGTTGTAACCTTTTGTAATGTCATAAACAAACCATTCATTAAATTGTTCAAATGGATCAAATGGATTGTCTATTGTAGTTAATCTTACTTCTTCCATAATTTACACTACTCCTTATTATTTAAATATTTTAATACTGTAGATGAAGAAACACCTAATGCTTCAGCTATTTCGGCTGTTGTATAACCTGAATTTTGCATACTCTTCATTCTACTTATTTTAGTAGGACTAAGAGTTACTGTTTGTTTAGGTGTAGCTAATTGTCTAAGAGTTGTTTTATTTGAATTCTTAAAAATTGCATCTAATTTAGATGGCGAAATAGCACCAGCTTGTATTGCTTCCCATTCTTTAGGTGTAATTTCTACAGGATTTCGTTTAGCACCAACTTTAGCTCTAGCATTAGTTAATTCTTGCTGTTTAATTCTTTGTTTTTGTTCAGTGCTGTATTCCGGATGATCTTTAATTCGTATAGCAGCGGCAGAAGCTGATATTAATTGAGCTTGTCTTTCTTTAGGAGCATTTAATAATGATTGATTTAATTTATACTCTAAAGAATTAGCTTCATTTTTATATGTCTTATTTGCAGCAGGTGAATAAGGTATTGATTGAGTTGCTAAAGCTTCTTTTCTAGCTTGTAAAGCTAATGATTTTAACTTATTAGCATATGCTGCATAAGCTTCTTCTTGTGGTGTTCCTGATGATAATGTTTTAGCATCTGTTGTAAGTCCCATTTTTGGAACTGACGAAGTAGCGTATTTTTTTATTATGGTTGATTCAGGAACTTCTTGTGTGTATCTTCCGCTTTCATCTTTTACATAATACTTTCCATCTTTACCAATAACAGCAGACACATCTTTTTTCTTACCCTTTGAATTTACAACTGTAGCATTTAAGTATGTTCTGTTTGTATCATGATAAAGTTTCTCACCTGTTTTAGGGTCATAATAAACAGTCTTCTTTTTAGAAGCTGGTATTATTTCTCCTGTTTTATTAATCATATAAATGTCGTTATCAGGGTCAATTAATGTAACAGGTTCATTAGTGTCTCTAGTAAAGAATGCTCCTTCTTTTCTCTCTTTAACATTAACCGGAGATTTTGCTTGAGAGATTAAAGTCGATGCACCAAAGACAGTTTTTCCTTTGTCATTAACTTTTCCTTGATAGTTATTTTTTAATTCTGCTATACCATTGTCTTCATATGATTGCTTATAATCTAGTTTATGCTTTTCAGCATCAATAACAACCATTGAATGTCTTACAGCTCTTTCTAATTCATCATTTGTAGCTCCTTTTAAAGTCATATCTGTAATTAGATTTGAAATTTTACCCATTTCAGTATCTGTATTTTTCATGACTTTAAATTCTTTTCCTCCACGATAATAATGAACATCTCCATTTTTATCTACGATTTCTTTATCAGCTCCATATCTTAATGTTGGACTAAATCCTTCCAATCCTTTAAGTGGTGGAGTTGAAGAAATATTAAATTTATTTGTTAATGGGATAACCATTACAGTATCACCATCAAAATCGGCACCAGATAATCTTCCAGCAACATTTGAATTTATTCCTATTGCATCAACTGGATTTGCTGATAAATATTTTTTACCTTCTTCGTTACGATTATTAACTGTAACAATAGGTATTTCAAAAGTTCCTCCATGAGGATATCTAACCAAAGCCAATTGTGAACCATCTTTGTATGATGGAGCATATGCTTCATTATCTTTTAAAGATGTTATCGGCATAATAACTTGATACTTTTGTCCTGGTAATGCAGCTGCTTGTAAACTTACAGCGGCAGATTCACAATCGTCAGCAAATGACATTAATAAATTTTTCTTTATTGTTGGATTAGTTAAAGAACATAATTCATTGTATTCATCTTGTTTGTCATCCAAAGCCAATTTTATTTGTTTATTTATCAATGGCATATTTTGTTTTGCTAAAAATTGTGATGGCAATTCATGAGACCATTCTCCCCATTCACTTTCATCTCTTGCTTTATTTATCAATGATAAAGATTTCTTTTCTCCAGTAACTGGATCTGTATAATTTCCATTAGGATCTAAATAATATGATTGTCCTCTTGGCGGAATTAATGCTCCAAAAGGATTTACAGGATCGTCTTTAATTTTCTTTAAAACATCCATCTTTTCCACATCTTTAGTTTTATTAGTATTAAATATAACATCTACTCCATCTGGAAAGTCTTTTGGGTCGCCATAAACAGCCATTCCTTTTAAATATCTATTACCATCAACTAATATTCTTACTTGAGCATAATGAGATTCACCTAACGATAAATCTTTTACACCAGGTCTAATCTCCATAACACCATCTTTATCAATTCCGCCATCTTCAGCATATCTAATTTTTAATCTATCAGATTTCATTGAAGACGGGTATACAAAAGTTGGTTCAAATGTTTTGCCTTCATCTCGTGAAGTGTATTCTGTAATAGAATGAACATTTTCATAATTAAATATCTCTTTGTGTTCTGTTCCTGGAGGACATAATACTTTAATTGTAGTCATACGTCCAGGATTAGTTGCTTGAGGAACTCTTCCTCCGTATACTTCATATCCTTCCATTTCAAGAATATCAAGAGCTTGATTTAATTTTTCTCTAGGAATACCAAGTTGTCTATCAACTCCGGCACCAACATCAATCATTCCTTTTTCATCAACACTATTTTTAAGTTTTTCTGCAACAGTTTTTGTTACATTCATTCTTGCTTTAGCATCTTTGTTTAATAATGATCTAACTGATGATTCTCCCTTTAATCCCATTTGTCTAGCTATCTCTGGATTACTTAATCCATCAGCTTTAAGAGATTCTGCTCTCTTTACTAATAAAGCTCTTTGTTCATCTATTGCTATAGATTTTGCTGCTCTATATTTAGTAGTTGACATACCTAATGATTCAGCAATATCTTTTTCTTTTAATCCTTGTTTTTCTAACTCTCTAACTCTACTAAGGAAATCTCCAGAATGTTGAAAAGGATTTTCACCAGAACCCCAAGGATATCTACCAGAACGTCTTGGCATTCCGTAATGTTGAATGTATTCTTCATCTGTCATAATCATATCGAGTACATCTTCTTCTAAAATATCTTTTTCTTGCATTTTAAATATCCTTTCCTTTTCTATAAAATTTCTTTAAGTAAATTAACTTTCTTAATAATATTCAACATAATACTTTCTATTTGTTGACTTAATTTAAACTCTTCGTTATGTAAATCTAAACATATAACGTTTGGTTTAAATTCATTTTCAATTTCAGTATTTTGATATATTCTTAATTCAATATTTTCCATATCTCTTGGTTTAATATTGTATTCTAAAAAGAATAAAGCGGCATATATCATTAATTGTTCCATTGACGCTGGTGATATACCAGTCTTTAAATCATGAATTCTTAAAGTCTTTGATTTCTCATCATATAGAATTGCATCTGCAGTTCCAAAACAATAAAAGTCATAATATAAAATAACCTCTGAATCCATTCTGAATCCAATAGCGTCATTTACAAATGGAACTAATACTCCTAATATCATTTCGGCATCATAAGAATTTCTTGGAATACCACGAGATAAAAGAGTAATATCAATAATATGTTTATCTTTCATATTTAATTTAATTCTGTTTTTAATACAATTTTGTGCCAACTCATGTATGATAGTTCCTACATCAGCAGCATAAGAATTTAAATATCTTTCAATTGTAATATTGTCATCCCAACGAAGCCAACTATATTTGCTAGGTCCTAAGAAGGCGTGTAATCCTTCATACTTAGAATGATCATTCCATTTCATAATTTTATGTTCCTCCTAAAATATCAAATTCTGAAATACGATTTTAATTTTTTGAGAATGTCTTCTTTATTCTCTGGAAATATAAAACTAGCGAACGCCATTAGTTTATACTTCTTAATGTAATAATCTTGATTTGGTCTATGTGGAGCATGCTCATTATCTTTACATTCAAGACAAGCATATTTTCCAAAATATAAAATTAATAAATCCGGTGCGCCTTGACATTCATTTGGGTCAAGATGAAAAACTTCGCAACCTGGAAATATCATTTTAATTTCTTTAATAAGTTTAGACCTAAATTTTGATTCATTCCTTTTCTTATATTCTGCCATATAAGCATCTTCTCCTAAAAATATAAAAAGTAAAAGGGAATTGTAATCCAAAATATAAAATTATGAATTAGACATCCTTTCTCTTCATTAAAGTATATGTATTTGATGCGTGGCAAAAATATCTGTGTCAAAAATTTTTTAAAAATATACTTTTATTTACGAAAAAAATATTTAAAAAAAAGTCTAAAATTAAGAAAAAAGTGTCACAGAAATTTTTTACAAATATAAAATAGCTAAAAATAGCCAAAAACCATCAAAAAAAGCCAAAAAGTGCCCAAAAACAGCCAAAAACGACCATTTTTTTGTCCACGTTCGTAGATTTTTCTTGTGACACTTTTGTGACAAAAATGCGTTTGTGACACTTTTTTTCTACATTCGTAGATTTTTTCATTTTTCGATTTTCTACGATCGTGGAAAATTTTTGACAAGAAATAAAAAATGTCACAAAAATTTTAAGCAAATCTTGTCTACGTTTGTGGAAAATTTTTTATTCAAAAATATAAAATATTCATTGACTTTAGCACCATTAAAGCCTTATAATAAAAGTCCAAAAAGGAGACAAATATAAATGATTGAACTAACTTTTCATGTGACTGACATACTATATACTGATGAATATAATCACGTAACATCTATAGAAAATTTTATTATTGAAGACAGTATTGATGTAACTATAAGAATCTTCAAAGAAGACAAATATAATTTTCAAGTAATAGAAGATTCTATAAAATTAGAATTAGATGATTACTTAGAATCCAATGGTGTTTACGAATATAAAGTATACCAATTCACATACCAATTAATAGAATAGCTCTAAAACAAAAAGGAAATGTATTCTAAGCTAAAAGCCTAAAATATAAATCCTTTTTTTTTTATTAAGCTTGTTCTACTACAGGTAGTTCGATTTTACTATTACCGTAAACATCAGTTAATGAATAATGTTTGTCATATTCGAAGCCTTCATATATGCTTGGAATAATATGTGTAATCTTAGAACCATTAGTAAAAAATATAACAAACTCCGTAACATAGTCAACGGACTTATCAATCTTCTTCACTTCAGTTTTCTTAAACATTATTTCTGCTGCAACTAGTTTTGAATCACTCATATAAATATCCTTTCTAACATGGTCTAAATAAATTTCTTAGATAATCTAATCTTAATCCTAAAACATCAGCCATTTGAATGGCAACGTCAACTGGTGGAATTCTATCCCCATTAACATACAAATATAAAGTGGACCTTCCGATGCCTACATTATCGGCGTATTCCTCGTATCTTATTCCTCTTATTTCTAATATCTTTTTTAATAATGTTGGATACTCATAATTAGCCATTTGTTATTTCTTCTCCTTATAATAATACAATATCAGTCTTTTTTATTAATACATTGAAACCATTGTATTTAACTACATAAAAGTCTGTTAAAATATCAATGATGTCAATTTCAGTATTTTTAGGAATGTATTTATCACTTTTAGAGAAATCATAGAAGTAAGCATTAGTTAATGTCTTCCCCTTTAACACTTTCATTGTCATCCTTTTGAATTTCGATTTTAGTGTTAAGTTTATCTAATATATTCTTAAGTGCATGTGGATCATATATAATACAATCATCCAAAGCACTTACTTCTTTTAAATCTAAATCTATGATGTCTAACTTTAAATTAAATGTATTTTCAGTTTTTGATGATACATTTTCTAAAAGCAACTTTCCAAATTCATTAAAATACTCTTTTCCTTTTTCATATAAATCAACACCTTTGTCAGAGTCTTCCTTTATATAAGTATTAATAAATATAAATTTGATACCATCTTCTGCAATAGGTGTGCAAGTAACATTATGAAGAATATAGGTTTCATATTTATTATCACCAATAGAACCAATCTCCTTCTTCAATTGAGCAGTCTTCAAATATAATTTTAAATCATCATTATTAGAATCAACAAAACGTATTTGACGACATTCAAATGCTCTAATTGACTTAAATACCTTTTTATTATTTTCCTGTGCCATTTTTGCTCCTCTTGTATTTTTTATTTTTCTTATTAAAATCTTTTTTATTTTTAAATTTATTCTTTTTCTTTATCTTTTCCTTGTAAGGTGCGTCTTCGTACATAACCTTTTAATAACTTCTCCTAAATATAAATTTACATATTACCTAAAGTGCACGGCCTTTAGATAATAAATTGTATCGATTTAAGGTATGATATAAATGTGCTAGTAGTATATTTTTCAGAGTTTTTTATTTGGATAATGTGTATGAATATTTTAAATCCCTTCCGTGCAAGGAATATAAATTAATACTTTGAAAATTCAGGTGCAAACTTCAATTCATTAAATTGTTTTTTATTGACAATAGCTTTGCTTATAGCTCTATCGATGTTTGCAGAAGATTTCAAGTGATAATAATATAAATCAGTATATGGTGTGTTCATTCTATATGTTCTACCACAAGCCTGTTTAATTTTCTTATAAGAATAATTTTGAGAATAAAATGCCATAGAGTCTGTTGTTATACAATTCCAACCCTCACACCCAGCAGTATATTGCACTAAGTAAACCCATTTATCACCGGTTAAAATATCTTGATGCTTATGACCATTCCATTCACTAAAAGGATAGTTCATTTTTATGAGCAAAGAACGAAGTAAATCCAATTCATAATCGAAGGAATAGAATATAATAATTTTTGGATGGTCTTCTATTATTTTAACAATAGCATCAAGTCTACTTGGGTCACTATTAACAATTTGCCTCAATACTAAACAGTATTCCCCAGCAGTTCTAATAGGCTCATCTTTATATGGATTCCACCTATTTTTAACTACGTCATTATATTTCTCTTTATCATAATTAACTAAAATATCAATATGATGTTGCTTTGTAGTTCTATAAACATTCATGTCTATAAGAATATTATTTCTATATTTAAACAAAATACCAGTGTTTATGTATCTTTCAACTTTCGGATACTTAACAAATCTACTAAATATAACGTGTTCTCTAAAAAACTCGCTTCTTGTTTTAAAATATCCATTTGCTAAAAACACAGGAAGATAATCCATCCAAACATCGCCTGGTGTTGCGGATAGTAATATCCATTTATTGTTCTTTGCTAATTTAAGAAAAGTATTAACCCATGTGCCTTTACCAACAACTCTTTGCTCGTCAAATATAAAAAATGAATTTACAACATTTCTATATTTACTTATATTATTCCAAGAATCGATTACAACTTTGTTCTTATATGGAGAATGCTCATTGGGATTTGGAGTTAATCTAAATAATGCTAATTCCTCATCCCATTCGAGCCTATCTCTTTTCTGAGCAGTCGTTATAATATATAAATCACATGGGTTTTTCATATAAACATAATCGTCAGAATATAAATCCCCACCGTTTACTTTATAGTAATATCCAATAGAAGTTCGACTTTTTCCAGAACCAACATCACCGTTTAGGATACAACCATTCTTCATTTTGTCTATAGTCTTTAACTGTGCATCACTTAAGAACTTAATTGACATTTTTCTTGTTTAATCTTAATATCAATATTTCTTCTAAATGCTTCTTTGTATACACTTATACAAGAACAGCCATTGTTTAAACTTTCAAACTCGTTAAACTGCTTCTCAGTTAAATATATAATACAATCATAAAGAGTAGTTAAATCATAAACATTAAGTTTAGAGCCTTTTAGAATATAAACGTCAAGTCCAGATTCTTTTTCATCTAACTTTACTAACATTTTAATAAACTAATGCTTTCAAAATAATAAGCAGTAATTCCATAGATTGACTTTGTGCCAACTACAGAATACAAACCACTGTCTTGACTTTGCTCTAAAACCCCACAATATTCGTTTATTTCTCCGTACAATAGTACTTCAGCCTTAACTTCTTTTCCAATAAAAGGTTGTAACTCCTCATCTTTCATTGTGCAAACCTCCTAAATATAAATTAATTATTCTTCTGAACCTTCATAATTTACATCATCTTCATCCCAGTCGTCATACTTACCACCGAAATCAGATTCAACGATTTGAATTCCTCTTAATTCTTGTAAATATCCAGTAACTTTTCCTTTAAATTTAGGTGATTCATAAAGATTAATCTTAACATCAATTGATTCAAAGTTAACTCTATCTAGAATATCAACCTTGTTACCTTTTAAAATCTTAGGTTTCTTTCTCTCACCATCACAAATTGGATATAATTTAATAAGTGGTGGATAGTTTGATTCAAGACTAACTTTAACACTAATATGTAAAATATTAGGTGAATCAGGGTCTTCCTTATTAACTGGTGTTTGTCTAACTTTAAATCCTCTCTTTAGTAACTCATCAGCTACTTCTGGATTTACAACTAAGTTAAATGTTCTTGCAGTGTTACCCCAATCATCAGGATTACCTGCAAAATTATGATAGACGATAGAGGCATTTCTAACCTCTAAAGTCTTTGGTCCTAATATAAATTCGCTGTTTTTTAAGTTTTTAAGAGCTTCCTCTTTGTATTTACTCATTTAATGTTTTCTCCTTTTTTTTTTAATATAAATAATTAAAACGGCATATTTTCATTGTACATTGGATGCATATTTGTTGTTAATCCATCCATAGTAACCATTTCCTCTTCACCGTCAACCGGTCCATTTCCATATACAACTCCTTGATAAGGGTCATTAGAAACAAACCACTCATAATCTCCATAATGAGATATAGCATCTATTGCATCATTTACTAATGCGTCATAATACGAAATATCAACATCTTCTTGCTTATTATTTGCTATGACTTCTTCGGTCTCTAACCATCTATAACCTTTAGTACCAGTTACAGTGTTAAATCCTACAGTTCCATCAGACTTTAATTGGTCTCGTAGTAATAATCCTCCACCTTTACCAGGTTTTATAGGACAGAATAAACCAATACGACCTACAAATTTGTATTTATGGAAACTTTCTATTTTCTTATTGATTTCTTCGTCAGTCATCTCACCATATAATTCAGCAAGTTTTAATCTGGCTTTAGATGGACTTGACTTCTCAATTCCAGCTTCATAATTAGCTAATTGAGTACGAATATCTTTTACTTTATTATAGACTTCTTCCATATTGTCAGGGTCTAATCCCTCATTCATATCCAAATATAAAGATGTTTTAACAGACTTAGTCTCACATAAGTCTTTGAACTCAATAGGTTCATGACTGAAACACTTCTTAAATACATATGGTACTGCGAATTGTGCTCCAGTTGCAGTCCATTTACCCTTTTCACTTTCTGGATAAGAGTATTTAGCAATATAAACTGCATCATTTACTAAGCAAATTCTGTCATATGTTGCTTCGTGCTCAAATGTATAACCATATTTAGTTGCAAAGTCCATACAAAAATCAATAATCTCTTTTGTTGCATCTGGTATCTTAATAGAATCGGTCTTAACATGAATTACTTTAAATCCTCGTTTAATAACCTCATCATAAAGAGTCTTCATAAATAAAGCTCCTCTTAAAGCAACAATATTGTTTTCATTTCTTGGATCTTTAGCAGGATTATCAAAACTAGCTGATGTTAAGCCATATACAGAATTTATAGGTGTCTTTAAAGCTGTAGATAATGCTTTTGCAGTTTTAGGGTCAGTTAAATATTTATCAATTTTACCTCCCCAACGCTCCTTAGCTTTCTCATAGTCACCGTGCTTAATATCAACTCTTGTCTCTACAAGTCTTTCAAAATTTGGAGTGTATTTTCCAAATATATTAAGTGCTATTGCAGAATGAGGATGCATTGAGGCAATATCAAGTAATGCAGTGTTTCCATACATTCCAGGTTCGGCTAATACTAATCCGCCTAATCCTAAATCGATTCCTCGATACATGTTTTTCTTAACATAAGTCTTCTTCTTCTCATCCCACTCTTTTACAAATTCATAACCAGGAAATTCTTTACTTAAGTCTGTATAAACTAACTCAGGTTTCTTTTCATTTCCAAATATCAATTTAAGAGTTAAACTATTTGTTGTATCATTAACAGTCATTCCAGTTAAATCGGCTAATATCTGTCTTGCTAAGAAATCTTCTTGAGTGGCATCAAATACTGCTTCAGTAGATATAACATCGTTATCACAATACTCTGATACCTTTGGCCATAACTCTTCTGGAACTGGCTGGTCCCAAGGTAAACCTAATTCTTGATGGTGTATACCCAATTCAATTTCCCACTTCTTAAGATTCATCTTATTAGCTGCACTACAATAATCGTAAATATCAGTCCATGACATGTTATATGCTTCTCTGAAATACTTTGAATTATCATTCTTCCCGTCGTCACCAATAATACGCTGACTCAATTCGTATAATTCCTGATTATTGTAGCCAATTATTCTAGCATACATAATATGGTTATCATAATGTCTACAGTTGAATCCAACTAATCTATATTTCAATAGTGCTTCAACTTCCCAAGGCTTAGGATTTATCATTCTTGTAATTGCCTTACCTTTACCTTGAAATTTCCAATTTAATAAAAATAAATTAGGAAAAACTTCACAGTCAAAGAATACAATAGGTGCCTCTTCATCGTTCTTTACTTCACTAGGCTCCTCTGATTTGAAATGCATCTTTGTAACCAAGTCCAAACAATAGTCAGATTGGTTCGTAGAGCCCGCTGCAAAGCCGATTATTGTGTTTTCCATATCAGATACGTCATATTTCATACCTGAGTTATAAGCATCCTCTAGAACCTTAAATATAAAGTCCATAGAAGGCTTTGTTGCACCCATATATTCCTTGTTTAAATTCTTTCGTATTATAGTTCTTAATGCCTTTTCGTTCTTAATAGTGTCAAAATTGACCACTTTAGTTTCTCCTTTCATTGGTAAACCAGAACTAATTGTATTAATTGGAATATCATTACATTTGGTTAGTTTACGTCTTAGTGATGAATTGCCTGTAAATATCTTTATTTCAATATTGTCAGCATATATACGACTAATCTTAGTTACATCACCATTGTAAATATAATGTAAATGTATTCCTCCGCCAGATTTACTTAACTCAGCATAAGTCTTAGGCCATTTGGAAGCCTCCTCTAAATTCCTTTCAAATGACTTATTACCTTGCTCGTCCTTAATATCAAAATCAATGACTATTAAGTTCTCTGGAACTTTAAGATAGTGAACTTGCTTTGTATCAATATCTTTTAATGTTGTAGTAACTTCTGTCCATTTTCTTCTTGGTGTTTCTTTATCTGTAGCATATTGAGCCGGACAATCTCTACAGAAAATATCAAGTTTGGACGCTTGTTCTTTAAAATCTATTTTGTATGATTCTAAAATATTGTTTGTTATCATGGATGGTGTATATCTAACTTTATCTTGTCCATCCATTTCATTAATTAAATCAGTTTTAAAGCCTGTATAATAACTTCGTACCCAATCTTCTCCTACTCTAACACGCTCTTCATAATTGTCAAAATAATTCTTTAATTCTGCTTTAAATACACGTTTAGAATATGGATAAGGTACCTTTGCTTCCTCAACATATGCATTATACATATCCCATGCTTGCTTAAGAGTTACTCCATTCTCTCTTTTAAATATCATATAGCTATCTAAAATGAAGTTATAGAAATCATTAGTTTCACCCATCATTTGCATTGGAATATAATCTGAATAATATTCGGGATCTTCTAAAAAGACTTCTTTACAATGAAATGCTATAGCACCAAGTTCAAAGTCTATTTGATTCATTAATTTTCTATATTCAGCATTATCAATCTTTTTACCTGTTGGACTAACATCTATTAAACGTCTAATCATACCAGATTTAGCGTCTGTAATCTTAACAGGTTTATTAGATGCTACAAATAGAAAACTTTTAAAACTAGCAGAATATAAAGATTTATGTTTTTCATTAACTGTCATCTGCTCGTGTGATATTAAACTATTTAATTTGGTATTGTTCTCTATTTTACTTAAATCACCATCATAACTAATAGCGACTAATGGATTCTCCTTAAATTGTTCCATAGCGAATTCACTATTAGCTTGACCAAGTGATTCAGCATTAAAAACTGAAGTGTATCCTTTAAATAGTTTTTTTATTACGTTTAACATGGTAGATTTACCAGAACCAGGTGGACCATACATAACAATACATTTTTCAAGTGTTTTAGAATATCCTGTTACTACTGCTCCTATGGCCCACTCAAGTTTATGTCTCTCTTCTGGAGAATATAAAGTACCAATTAACTTATCAAAAGCATCATATTCGCCCTTTTCTAAAGGATACTCTAATTTTTTACTAGCATAATCTTCTTTTTTAACTTCTTGATTAGAAAATATCAAACTCTCATTAAGAGGTTTATAATTATCTCTTAATTGTTTTTGAACATAAGAATGCCAACTATTAATAACACCAGTTGAAGCTCTACTCATTTTCTTTATGGTAACATGTTCAGATGTATTTTTAGCCTTTTCAGTCGCATATTTAACCAACTCTTCATCAACCATTCTTATTACATCGTCTTCATTTGTTGACCATAATTGTCGTGATTCATCCCAAACGGCATAAAAATCTCGACCTCTAATCATCAAATCTTCACATTTGCCAATTTTGAAATCCGGATAAACTTCTATTACACCCTTTCTAGTGTAAGCTTCAGCGATTATCAGAAAATCAAGCATTATATACTAGTTCTCCTTTTTTGGTTTCTTTTTAATTTCTTTAAATTCCTCAGTATCTTCATCTTTAGAAATATCAAATATCTCCTTACCTCCGAATTTAATATTTACTAATGGACTATGTTTTGTTCCACTTAATATCTCTGCTGATCTTATTACTGTATAACAAACAGATAATATTGCAGCAAAAGTTAAAATTGGATGATTGCCACAAAAATTTCCCATTTTAATATTCCTCCGTAATTCTGTTATAATATTCACTTAAATACCACATACATTGATACCAAATTTCTACCTTTCTCATATCTTCTCTTGGATTATTAACTGTGAATAATCCTCCTTCTCCGTTTGGGTAGTAATTTCTATCTAAGAATGCATCTATAATATCTTTAACACTATCTTCATCGAACTCATCATCTGTCATATCGTCGATCTTTAAACTATGTAACATTCTTAAAAATAAATTATTATCGGCATCATTAATGTCTTGAGTATCTAAAATATGCTCATCACAATATAAAATAAGAGCCACCATCATTTCTAATACTGATGGGACTCTATAATCTAATTCTTCTTGAATTATGTATGGATCAATACCAAATTCATAACCAAATCTATATCTTAAATCAACAGCTTCATCATAACGATTCTTGTCCATTGGTATAGAATATCTAAATGGATAGTTATTTAACCATTCAAATAAATATCTATAAGATTCTTTTACTTGTTTAGAAAATGGTATTGCTATTTTACACATCCATTCAAAATATGTTGAATTAATATCAGCCATTAATCCTCATCTTCTACTGGATGTTGTCTTACTGTACCTTTTGGTGCAGCCTCTGCAAATTCTTGTTCTTGTAATGCAACTTCATAATCAATTCCATATTTTTCATTACGAATATAAATAACATATGGATCGTTGTCATTCTCACCAAATTTCATAAGATTTGCATTTCCAACTATTTCCTCTACATTTGGAATAACATTATAGTCTTCGTCTGCTAATACTCCATCTGAGAAGTAATATAAACCTTTTTGATCATTTTCTGAATTAATGTATTCCTCTTCAGTAATTACATAAGGTTTAGTTCCAGTCTTACGTCTCTTTTTATCTCCGGAATATTGTGCTGAGTATTTTTCATATTGAGCTTCAGTCTTTGCATCGAACTTATCGATTGTTGACGAAGTTCTATTAACTTTTGACATTTCTTTTTCTTGTTTTTCATTTTGGTTTTCTTTATCTCCAAAATATAAATTACGAATCTTTGTTATTTCTTCTTGGCTTGCTTGCTTTATAGATTTCTTGGTTAATTGAATAGAACCTATAGAACCAACAATTAAACCAGCAACGAAACAACCGATTCCAATAAATATCTTATTCATTTTCTCCTCCTACCATTTTGCATAGTCCATAAATGTTTTATTACCATTATTTCCAGTAATAATATCTCCATCTGGATTTAAATCAATAAAACAATTACGTTCCCCTCTTCTCATATCTAATGCTTGAGGTAATAATGTTCCATCTACATCTGTTAATCCAAATGAAATCCAACTATCTCTTGATTTATCTGATGGGTCATATATCCATCCTAATACTTTTGATGCTTGTAATTTTCTTTTACCTAGAATTCCAGATTCAATACTTAGAGCCTTGTATACTTCATCTAATAATACATAACCTCTCTTCTGTAATCTGTCATTAAGCATTGTTTGCATACCTAATAACCATTCTAGATTAGCAAGTCCATTCTTTTCCCAATTAGGATTGCTTTCATCAAAATATACACCCCATTCGTTACCTGGATTCATATGATTAACTATTGAAGTTTGCTCAGTTTCAGTTACATTTCCGTTTGAATCAACTGTAGATGTTACTTTTGTTTCCTTATAAATATCTTTATAGATTTGGTCTTCTACTTCCTCACCGAATCTTCTTTTTACTCTATCTCTATAATCTTTATAAGATTTATCAATAGTTGCATAAGCGGCAGCTAAAGCTACTTGTCTTCCTTTCATGATTTTATGAGAACCTAATATAGAAGCTACAGATGTGAAAAATAAAATACCACTTGGAGCATATAATTTAACTAATTTACCAGTAGTTTTTAAATTTAAAATACGAATTTCTTTCTTAATTTCTTTAACATTAGCTGAAGGATTATGCTCTAATTCATTTTTTAATTCAGCTCTCTTAGCATTTGCTGGCTTAATTACAGTGTCAACTTTATAAGTTGCTTTACATGCCATAACTATTGCAGCACCAGCTGCCAAAATACTTGTTACAACTAATATTTCAGGACTTCTTCTCTTTATTAATAGTCCAAATTTACCGAATGCTTTTGTTATATTATTAAATTTCATTTAAATATATTTCTCCTTATCTTTTTAATGAAATAACTTTAGGGAATTTTATTAAATATCCATCCCTAACTCTACTAATTTCAGTATCTCTTAAATCTGTCCAACCCCAATTCTGATCTGTTAAAGTTGATGGCTGTCCGGTTAATTCATAGAAATCTCCTACACAAACAGAACCGTATCTAATACAATCTTCCATTAATCTTTTTAAAACCTCTTCAGCTTCTACATTATTCTTAAATATAATGTCTCTAACTGATGTGCTTGGTGTTTGTTTTGTGCTATATGATGATATACTAGAATTTTTTCCTGTATAAAATTTACTATATGATACTTCACTACTATAATATTTCGAATCACTAGATGATTTAGAGCCTCCCCAAACCATAAAATCAATAGCTTTCTTAAAAGTTTCAACTATTGTTTCTTTTACTTTAGGAATTATTACCTCAGCAATTGAATACTTTCCAACAGATTTAATATCTTCTTGAAAAATTGGTTTAAGGAACTTTCTAAATTCTGATTCTTTTTTAACAACAATATCATTTGATGATACTATTGGCTCTTTTTTCTCTTTTCTTTCTTCAATCTTTTCGTTTTCAACACGAGAAGCTAAAGAACTTCCTTTAAAATCGTCCATTTTTCTTTCCTTTCTAATAAGTTTAAAGAAAATAAAAAAGGGAAAAGCCTTTGTTTCCAAAGACTTAACCCATATTAAATTTTCTCCATTAAGCTAAATTATTGAGCAGACTCTGTTTTTGAATCTTCAATAACTTCAACTTTCTTACCCTTAACAACTTTATATGTAACAAATCCTGCTACTGCTAATACAGCTACAGTTGCTGTTACTCCAATAGTTATTGGGTTCTTTATGAATGCTAATAATTTCATCACGTTATTCCTCCTACTTCTAAAATTTTAGCTAATGGATTTTTTCCATCATTATAGCGTTTGTATTTTTTGCGTGCCCAGAATATAAAACGCCTATCCAAAATACTTGGGCATGTTTACATAGTAAATTTCGCCTATAGGCTTGTCATCTTTTACAGTGGCAACTAGTTCGACTTCAAGTAAACCTCTGGTTCCATCATCTGTTACTGACCAACCAACACTATCTGTGCCTTTTGTTCTCTTTAAACCAAGTTCTTCACAGAAATCACTTAAAGTAATCCTTCCACTAATACTTCCCATAGCCTCGGCATTTAAATTATTTACTATTTTTAGAACCTTATTCCAAGTAGATTTGAATGGTCTACCAGTCCAAGATTCAATAAACCAACATTCATCTTCATTTAATATAATTGAATTTGGAATATCAATTTTATCAGTCTTTGCTTGAGCAACAGCTTCTTTAATTTCTTGCTCTTTTTTAGCTCCAACAATCTCTTTTGTCTTTTCTTTATACTCATTAAGTGCTGTATTTGACATTGTGTAAGCTGTCATAAGTGCTGCATTTCTACCAGCAGATATTCTATTACTTGCACCTAAACTTACTGTTGAACCTGCAAATGACGCTATTGGTAAAATATAATTTTTCCAAGTTATTTTTATTATTTTTCTTTTTGTTATTTTTTCTTCAGGATGTTCTTCCTTGTATTTTTCAACTTGTTTTGTTGATTTAATTGTTGCATTTACAAGCACTACACCTGTAAATATCATTCCGGCTATGCCGGTAACTAACAATATTTCAGGTTTATGCTTTCTGGCAAATATCATTAACTTATTCATTTTTGCGTTACCTACTTATCTTTTAATCTTAATATTGTTTTTGAGTCCTCATAATTTTCTATGAACTCCTTATAATCTGGTGAATCTAATGAAATATCTCCGCCTTTTAAAACTTGTTCTTTCTCAAATTCATCGATTATTTCTTCATCATATGAAGCTGGATAGAATACTGGATCTTTATCGAAAGATATCATTACGACATCGTTACCCTCATCATCTTTATCATCTCTTAATTCCATATCTACCCACAAGCAACTCCATGCCTCTTGCAGATAGTCTGTGCTCCATCCAATATTCTCAAAATCGTGATGCGACATACCTGGTGTAAGCAATTCTGCATCCGCATCTTGTATAAAGTCACTTAATTTATATACTCCATCGCACATGTAATATCCTCTATCGCTCATATAGATGGCCATTTCTCTATTACATTTTGTAATAGCTTCTTTGACTTTATCTTCTCTTGCAATAAAGAATCCAATATACTCATCATGGAATAATTTTTTATCAGGTTCAATATTTGGAATATTAACCTTTTGTGCATCATCTTTCATAACTTTAGAGATAATATCTTTATGTGTATCTACGCCTAAAGTATCTTTAATTTTGTCCTTATACTTTCTCCAACCTTGGTCTAACATTGTACAAGTTGCGATTAAAGACAATTCTCGTTTCTTACTTATGATTGTAGATGCTGAATTACAACCTAAACTTGCTAATAAGAATAGACTAGTTGGAATATAAGATTTCCATGTTGCTTTAACTATTTCTTTTTTAGTTAAAGTGTCTTTATTTAATTCTTCTTTTGTCTTTTCTATTGCCTTTTCAGCTTTTCTTGTGTCTTTGATAGCAAATATAACTGTGGCAATAGTTGACGCACCACCTACTATTGATAAGATTATAGGTAGTGACTTTCTTAAACCGTTAAAACTCACAATTGTTCCTCCTAAATATAACGATTATTTAATAAACTATATCCCATAATTCATTTAAAGCATTGTATATATACTTAAATGATGTCTTATGAGTTGCATTTGTACATTTCATAGCTAATTCTTGCCAATACATTATGTCGGTTTCTAAAATATAAATCGGATTTGTAAAGGGGTTATCTAAACACTTAATCACAACCCTCTCTAATCCGAATCTTTCAAAACAACGCTTCTTATAATGAATATCAGTCCAATAATATTTTGGTTCAGGATATTTCTTTTCTATGAAATTCATAAATTTTTGTATTAGTTCATCATATACCATACAATTTATTTCTGTTCCTTTTTTAATTCTTGAGCTATTAATTTAGCTTGTTCAACCGCTAATTCGTCACTCTTTTTAACTGACCATATAGTAACTACAATAGATGCTGCAGTTAATATTGCATCTAATGCTAACCATAACGTTTTTCCTTTCATATTTATCTCCTTTCTAATTTTTAATATGAAAAGTTCAATAGGAATTGTTAAATATAAATTCCTATTAAATCTTTAACGAAAATATCGTTTATACTAGATTAAGAGTTTAAACATATAACTAAATACATCTTTAACTTTAGGTCTAACGATAACATTATCCTTATACTCTGCATGAGTAGTTGTTGAATACATAAAATATAATAAACCACCAACTAATCCTTTACCTGCTGCACCTAAAACTCTATCTGCTACTCTCAATTTATTGTCCAGACTACCTTGTTTCATCTCAAAATCAAGCTTTGCTTTATCATTTAATACTTGAGCATTCTTAATATCTAATTCTTTTTCCCTTAATTCGAATTCACGTTCCTTAAAATCTAATTCTCTAGATTTTAACGCAATATCTTTCTTAAGAATTTTGTTCTTTTCTTGCTCAATTATTAAACGATTATTAGCATTGTCTCTATCAATCTTAAGTCTTTCTTCTTGGACTTTAAATTGAGTAACCGCATCATAATAATCTTTTATTAATTTGTGCTTTGTTTGGATTAATTTTAATTCTTTATTCTTTTCGTCTTCATCAGCGTACTCAGTTTCAGACCATTTTTTAATGTCTTCTAAAAAACCTTTCTCAAAATCTTCCATACTGCTTTTATCCATTATGTTTTTTCCTCCTTAAATCATGGATTAAACGATCATGTCGTCTATTATACAAAATGTTATTTGTGCGAATTGCATTATCGTATCTTACTTACAGTAAAAGCCACAACTTTCATCTTTCTTAAATCTGAGATTTCCTTATCAAGACTTAAATATAAATCGTCAACCTCATCTCGAATATTTAATGTGCCACAAGTACTAACTTTTTTCTTGTTTCGTATAAAATATCCACCAATAAAACCGACAAGTAATGCAGAAGCTCCTATTAATATAGTTTTTTTCATATTAGTTAATCACCTTTATTAATAAGCACAATCTTCACCACAAACTGGGATTCCATTACTACATTTAGTTTCATATTCTAAACGCATTTTACGTTCTTTTTCTACTAAATCAGGTAAATATACCTCTCCATAATGGTCACATAATTCAATTGGTTTAATACTGTATCTACTAGCAACTTCTCTTTCAATCCAGCAACCAGTTCCAAAATAATCATATAAACCATTATTAACCCTTATAAATGCAAATGAATCACATTCTCCGAGCTTTTTTACAGCTTCTCCTAAATAATACAAACGCTTTTCAGTTTCAGATACTGACTTAATCTTGTCATATTCACAATTGAAATTATCAACAAATTCAATTTGTTCATCTGGATACATTGCTTTGATTACACTCTTCATTTTTTCAATAGTGAATTTAATATCTTCATCCTTTCTATCATGCATTGGTAAACTTAAAAATATCTTTTTCATTTAATTTGTTCCTCCTAAATTTTAACCTTACTTAATACTTTTAATGTTTTGACTCCAACAGCCAATGTTACAGCTGCTACACCAAATATCAATACTGTAGATACTGTTAATACACCACTTATTTGCTGTAATTTTTTGTTAACACCATTTATAGCAGTATTAGTGTTAATGATTACAGTGTTTGTATTATCTAATACCTCAGTAACCTGATCCTTAACTTCGTTTATTGTTTTCTTAAAAAACATTTCTCTTTTCCTTTCTATTGTGAATGTTTCCCTTTCCAAACATAACCCGTTTGTTGATATAAGAGCATTGGTGAAATATAAAAATTTATACGACCTTTCTTCAAACCAATTTCAGAAATATCAGTAATAAGTTTTCCTTTTCTAGTAGCTTTACCAATAGGTAACCATCCAGATATAACACCAGCTCTTACCCAACAAGCATCTTTTCCATAAATCTTTGCTACAAGTGCCACTGGGACACTTCCTTTTGGAAATATCATTGTAATCACCTCATTTAAAGTGATTCTAGCAAAAATAAATGCCCACTTAAAATCAAAGTGAGCACATTTTACTTCTTTTGTCCCTTATTTTGGTCTTTTGTTTTATTAGGCTTTTGTTCTTTAGCCTTATTAGAAGCATTCGTAACCAAAGGATTCACCTCCAAACCTAGCATATTTTTATAAACATTAATTTGATGATTTACTGCACTATTTGGGTCTGCAAGTGCTTTATCAAATTCGTCTTTAGTTATTATCTTTGGTTGTATATTCATCTTTTTCTCCTTCTATATTTTTCATTAATCTCACAAATCTATTAAAAGGTCTAGTTTTTAATTCATGAGAATTATACAACCAACAGTTAAGTTCTTTATCATATTCAATACAATCAAGTTTAACTGGTACAATAATTAATCCACCATATCCATTGTCATAGCAAATCCATTTGTATTCTTCAATACATCTATTTCTATTAAATATAAACCAAATAGAATGAAGTAATACATAAATCGGATTAACTAATATTAATATAATTAATGTAATTTTAGAACCAATTCTATGTATTCTTAGTTCTCTTTCATCGGGCATTGAAGTAATTTTATCCTCTTTTAATATTTCATTACGAATATTATAATCGAATACTTCACTAGGCATACAAGGTAATTTTAAACCTTTATGAATACACCAACTAATTGTTAAAAATAGACTTACTGCCATCCATACAATAAAAACACTTAAAAAGAAAATTTGTACACCGCTCATTTTTCGTTCTCCTTATTTAATAATTCTTTTAATGCATCACGACCTACAGTATTTTCTGGAATAAACCATCTAACACTTTCTCCAGCATGCCATTCTATGAGTTTCATATATTCTACGAAATGAACATTATCTAAATCACCGTAACATGTAAAAAGTTCATAAGCTATTCTAGTATCTACTTCTTCTTCACTAGCTCTTAGAATTAACATATCTTGCTTTTTATTGTAAAAATAAACCCTAACAATGTATTTATACTTGTATTTGTTCACTACAATTTAGCCTCCATTTCCTTAATACGTTCCATTATCTCATCACGAGTTGCCCAGGAAGCATTGTTATATTGTTCCCAAAGACGTTCCAATTCTCTTTCAACAGCTTCTCTATCTTCAGAGTTAATTACTTTAGCATCAATTGTATTATCATCATCACGCTTTTTCTTACGCTCATAATCATAAGAATAATCAGTGCTTGTATTTGATGAAGTTTGTCCAAGGATTGCTCCACAGAACATACCAACACCAAATATAGCACCGACCACAACACCGACACCTGTGCCAATACCTTTAATTACTTTCTTTACTTTCATAAAATATCCTCTACTTTCTTTTATGTTTCCTTTTAATATATTTCAATAAATCTACCACGTCATTTGGACTTAAATATCCAACAACATCTTTGAAACGATTTTTATCATATACTAATTGATAATAGAATTCATCTGCAAACTTTGGATACCATCTGATTAAAGCCATCTCGTATTTAGCATCTTCAAATCCAATTGATCCATTACCACATATAATAGAAGCTCCATAGCCATTATTAAATCTAAATAAAAAATGTGTTTTACTATAACAATCATTATATTTCATCAAAGAATAATCTCCTTGAATGAATTCATCTAAATCAGTTTTGGCTAATGCAACTATTAAATCAATTTCAGTAGTATGAATTTTAATACGATTACGTTCATACCATTCTTTATACTTAATTTCTTCCATAAACATAATTACTTCTTCTCCTTTTTCTTAAATTTATTCTTAATACCTTGCTTAAGGTCATGACATTTACGTCCAACCTTTTCTGGAATATCTGTATACTTCCACACACAAATAATGCCAATTGTGACTGGTACTATTACTTGAACCAACCACATTCTAGCCTCATGGGCTGCATAAATACTAGGTTTTTTCATTATTGTTCCTCCTTAAATATAAACCTATGTTATTAACAAAAAAAAACAAAAGGCTCATTGCTAAGCCCCTTGTTTTTCTAAATTTGGTTTTACTACTGTCTCATTTTCTTTTACCTTATTATCATTTAGATTCTTGTTCTTGTTACTAGTTAATGCTTTTAATAATTCATATCCAGCATATTCACCAGCTCCAAAAACAACTCCTCCAATTAATAATAAAGTACCTTTAATTAATATTGTAGACAACATATCTCATACCTCCTTGTTTGTCTATAATAAAATATGTTTTTAATGCGTGTAAAAAAGAAAGAAGACAATGTTACTTGACCTCTTTAATATCCTTTTCTTTTAGAGTTATTATTGTTTTATTATTATCCTTATTATATTTTTTTCGAAGTTTTTTGTTATTGTTATCACAATATAATTTATAACCTATAACATTTGCTCCTACAAAAACACTACCTAATAATATCCATCCTAACATTCTTATCACCTCTATTATAAGATATGTAAACGGTGCGAGAAAACTTAGAAGCCTATGTTTAGGCTCCTAATTGTTGTTGTCTTTTCAATTCTTTCTTATAATATTTCTTTTCATACTTATACTTATAAGATTTCTTTTGCCATTTTCCTAATGTCTTTAAACCTCCTGTAATACCTTCTTTAATTACTGTTACTGTAAATACTCCTACTGCTAAAAATCCTAATACTGTCATAATTTTGTTCCTCGCTTTCTTATTTTTTTTGTTATTTCTTTCTATAATAATCTATGTAAAAAATGCGAGAAAAAGAAAGAATCCTTGCATAATAAAAAGTGCAATTCGTTCTTTCTGTCATTATATAATATGTATTATATGCGAGTTAATATGTTATTAATATATTAAAAGAAAAAGAAGAGTCATTGTAGACTCTTATTTATAATCTTCTAAAAAATCTAATCTTAAAAACTTATCACAATCATAATGTTCAATATTATTATCCCCTTTAACTAATATCTCACAATTATTGTAATAACAATTAATACTATATATTTTAGAATAATCTTCTAAATAAAAATCAGTAAACCCTCCTCTGTCATTTTCATAATATTTAATATTATTCTCTTTTAAAAATCTTTTTACATATCTTTTATCCATAGTTTTGTTCCTCTCTTTCGTCTATAATACTATATGTAATACATGCGAGAGAAAAGAAGAATAGTCATTGCTGACTATCCTAATATAAATTTAGCTGTTCTTACGCCCCATATATTACATGTTTCATAACAATCAACTATTTTCTTGTCTAATAAATGTTTCCATGCTTCGCATTCTAAATATCTTCTAGATACATGCATTTCCGTATTTCCATCTACCACTACAAATCCTGCATCATTTCCTTCAAATATATGGATTCTATCCAAATATTCTCTTAATGTTTCACTGCTATTTTCTTGTTTAATTTCTTTCATATTAAATTCCTTTTTCTTCGTTCTTTTAACTTCCGTAAAATAAATATTGTCACATCCGACCATATCATTATAGTGATGCTCTCTACAATATTCATTATGTTTCTTCAAATCCCACACACCCACGCATTTCTTGGTCTTTGGATTGTAATATCTAACCTCCTTATAACCACCAAACCTAAATAACCAAGAGTTAATTAGTGTTTTGTGCCATAGATTATTCTTAGATACATAACCAATATAGTGAAGTTTTTCACCATTTTTTCTAGCTCGAATGAAAACTTTTCTTTGTTTTTCACGTTTAGCCATTTCTTTAAAACAATCATTTAATGCTTTTATTGCCATTTTTGTTCCTCCTTATCATAGCATTATAGAGAATGTATTTTATGCGAAAAAAAAAGAAGAGCCTATGTTAAGACTCTTTATAACCAAATTGATAAAGTGATATAATATATAATCCAACTCCCCATGAATCATAGCGAGCTAATTTACATCTTACATTACCATCTTCCCAAGTTCTTATTTTTCCGTTTTTAGTTACAGTTACTTTAAACTCATCAGCTTCAATATATCCACAATTATTTTTCTTTTTACCAGCAATTTCATCTGTTGGCTCTCTTAAATAATTATGATTATTAAATCTTAAATTCTTATAATAACCATATTCAAAACTACCATTTTCGGTTATGATAATAAGATATTCATCGCCATGATCCTCGTATTTTACAATACCTAATATATCTTTAATATCTTCTTCAACATTTGGTTTTATATTTTTGTGTCCATATACCACCAACTCTTCATTTAAAATTTCTTGAATTTTTTCGCTATTCTTCATACTCTTATCCTCCTTATAGCATTATAGAGAATGTATTTTATGCGAAAAAAAA
>AUXO017268700.1_pt1 | contig 56853 bp, 57 predicted proteins | sample 768731 | NCBI WGS metagenome assembly AUXO01 (sample SAMN02715735, study PRJNA202380) | gut metagenome | biome: sheep rumen | host: Ovis aries | place: New Zealand: Palmerston North
CATATTAAATTTTATTCTAAATCAAATGGTAATTGAGGAAGTGTTATTAATTATGTGAAAAAAAATAAATTAGTTCATAATGATTATGTTGTAGTGTGTGATGCTGATGATATCATTCTTCCCCATGCTTTTAAAATAATTAATAAAAAATCAAATAACTATGACATGATTATTGGAAGTTTTTCAATATGAGATGGAAAAAGAATTAAATATCGAGTACACACGTATCATTTTTTATTCAAAAGAATAATCATTAAAAAATATCCATTGCATTATTTTAATCCTATTATGTGACCTCATTTTACATATATGAGCAAAAAAATATTTTATTCTACTAATTCATTAAAAGAAGGAGTAAGCTATCAAGATGCTTTTTTATATCTAGAGGCTTATATGAATTCAAAAAAGGTTTTGTATATTAGAAAAATAATATCTTTATATTGAAAATATCGACAAGGAAGCAGTGTGACATCAATTAGTAATAATGAAAAAAATATAAAAATCTTAATTGATAATCTAAAAATATACGAAAAAAGACAATTAATTACTAATTTCTTTTATTTATTAATTGGTGTACCAGAACTAAGAAAATATCTAATCAAAAACAAAATTAAATTCAATTTTAATAAAACAAATCATCCTGATTTTAGTGGATGACCTTGGTGAATTAGAATTTTTTTAAGAATAATGATAATTCCAATTAAGAGAAAATTGATTAATTGAACAAATAACTAAGATATATAATAGTTTTGCTACTACAACATAAGTTGCTAATCGTGTCAGGATAGAAATATAGCAGCACTATGCATATATCTTATGTGTGTGGTAGCTTTTTTATTATTTAACAAATCAATTTAGTTCATCAACTGATTTAGGATGTTCATTTTTAACAATTTTAGCAATTGTCCCATTTGCAACATAAATCACTCGATTAGCAATTTCAGCAAGAATTGGGTTATGAGTAACAATAACAACTGTTGTTTTATATTTCTTGTTTATATCAACAAATAATTTTAATACTTGTTTGCTCATTTCTTCATCAATAGCACCTGTGGGTTCATCACCAAATAAAATGTTTGGATTTTTAGCAATACTTCTAGCAATAGAAACTCTTTGTTGTTGTCCGCCTGATAATTCATTTGGATATTTATTTTTTTGTGAACTAATTGCAATAGATTCTAGAATTTCTGAAATAGCAATTCGCTTATTTTTATTTTTTTGTAAATTTTGACCTATTTGAATATTTTCAATTACAGTTAAATTAGGTAACAATCCATATTGTTGAAAAACATAACCAATATTTTTTCTTCTAAATAATGTCAATTGTTTTGCATTATAATCGATTATATTTTGCCCAGCAACAATTACATCACCATAAGTAGCATTATCCATACCTGAAATAATATTTAACAATGTAGTTTTTCCAGAACCAGATTGACCAAGAATTATAATAAATTCACCTTTTTCAATTGTAAGATTGATATCATATAATGCTTTTGTGGCAAGCACTTTATTGTTGTAATATTTAACAACATTTCTTAATTCAATAATGTTTTTATTGTCATCCAATATGTGAGAATCTCAATAATTATTCTTTATTAATTTGATACGGTTTTTAATATTGAATTTCTCTTCTAAATATTTATCTTGTAAAATTGATTTATTATGTTTGTAATTATTATCTTTAACAAATTGTTTTAATTTAATTTTGTAATCTCTATCAATTTGTTTTCGATCCTTAATACATTGGGCTATATCTGATTTATATTTATTTTTTAGTGATTGTTTATAAGATTTTCACTTTTTACTACTTTCTTTCCGAGAAAAATCCTTCTTAGATTTTTCCAAATGTCTAACAAGATTAGCATAATACTTATCAGCAAATAATTGTTTTAAATTTTCTATAGTATCTTTTTTTTCTTTGATATTTTTTTCAAGACTTGAAATTCTATTATTAATAAGTCAAGTAGATTGATTTGTTAATAATTTTTTTCGTAATACTATACCTTTTAAATAATTAAGTTTATTTATTTTAATTTGCAAATATCTAAAATGATGCTTTAAAATTGATAAAGATATTAATTTATATGGGAAAATTTTTTCTTCTTTGTTTTTATCAATATATTGAATATAGTTATAAATTTGTTCAGCATCAAATTTTCTTCTTTTTGAATTTTTAATTAAATTAAATTTATATAAATCATATTTTGATTTTAAATATTTAGCATGAAAATAAATTGATTGTTTTTGGAAAAAAATCAAGTGTTTAGTCAATAATTTATTTTGTCCATAAGTACTTTTGTCAACAACAACATTATTGGAAATAATAGTATTAATTTGATCACACTGTTGATTTATATTTAATAATTTCTGTTCATAATCTTTTAATTGTTGCTCTAATAATTTAATTTTATGTTCTATATTTCTCATAATCCTGCCTTCTTACTTAATATCATCAACTAAACGTCCTTTTTTAAGTGATATAACAGCGCTCAATATTGACAATCCAAATATTGGAATAATAACTCCTAATCCAATGAAGTAATGATACCATTTGATGGAAGCATTTAATCATATTGACATGCTATTAAATATAAAAGCATTATAAATTGATATTAAACCTCATGTTAGTAATGCTGAAACACCTATACCAATAATAATTACTGGAATATAAATAGAAGAGAAAGACATAGCATTTTCACGATCTGTATAACCTAAAGATTTCAAAATTGATGCTAGTCGTCTTGAATCGTTAATAATTAAATTTGAAATCAAAGCAATGATAATAGCTATCATTACTAAAACTACAGTAATTAATGAATATGAAATTTGTGTTATTGTTTCAGACATTGTTCTATAAACATTTTCAAATGATAATTTATCATCAACTGATCCAACTACTAACATATAAGATTGTTCGCCATAATATTTCCTAATCTGATTTATTAAATCACCAACTTGGTTAGTTAATTTATTATGGTTTATTGCAGTTCTATCACTAATAAACTCATTGTATGCTTCTTTAATAGTATTGCAAATAGGAATATTAGTCTCATTCCCATCTAAAGCAACAATACTTGATAAATATGCATTAGAACCATATGAGAAAATATTTCTTGATGCATCAGAAGTAAATTGATCATTTGCTGGATATAATCCTGAAGGAGAATATAAAATAACACCTTTAGTTAGTAAAGGATTACTATCTTTATTTTTAGTAAATACACCATTAAATCCATATGGTGTTAGATTTCCATTTTGAACATATCTAGAATTTGAATAATTTTTTAAATCTACATATGTTGCTTTAGTTTGCAATCCTTCTTTATCTCTTCCACCAAAAACACCAAAATCTTTTCAGTCAGATACTGTATCCTTTTCATAACAATAATAACTATGTGGTTCAACATCATTCTGTTTATTTTGTTGATTATCTAATAAATGAGTTTTTAAATTTAAAATATAGTTTGCTAAATCTTGATCAATATAATATTCTTGATTTACATATGTATTAACAATACCAGTAATTTCAAAAGTATAGGTGTCATTCCAATCATTATCAATTCCATTATTGTTATCTAAAATAATTTGATGTCGGATACGATCAGCTTTATTATTAATTTTCATTGTTATTTTATCACCTATATGCAAATCATATAAATGTTGTGCATATTTATTAATAACAATTGGATATACACCAGAAGTGGTTGTACAAGCTATTTTTGAATATAATTTATTATTTTTATCATCTAATAAATTTACATATTTTGAATCAAATGAATTATCACTACCATTCCCATGTTTTACTTTTATTCCATAAACTTTAGTAGAAGTAACTGCAGAAGATTTTAAATTATGTCCACGTATTCCAACAACATTAGTTGATAAATATGTATAGGTTTCATCAGCAGATTCTAAAGGAATTGTTGAATATGTTATATAGTAATCTATTTGAGCAGTTTGTTGAAAACTATATGCTGAAATTAATAATTGAATAAATTCAGGTTTTAGACATAAACCCATCCCATTTGGAATACATTTTGATTTATCAAACATATAATGGTCATTGTCTTTTTTTTCTGGAACAAATGTTTTACCAACTTTATCTAAATAAACAGGATGATCATTGGTTGATAATATAGATTTTGTTGAAGCAAGTTTATCATGGAGTTTCTTATAGATAATATTGCTTACTCCTTCTTCATAATAAATAGCATTACCAATAAAATCAGCAAATTCATTAGTTGCTTGTAAACAAAGATTTCGGTTGTTTTCTGGCATTAAAGATGAAGCAATATCTCATGGGTTAGATACAATTCCCATTGCACCTACTTGATAATCAAGCATTGATTTTGTTAAATATCTATTTTTTAAATAAAAAATATCAACATTTTCACCTAATGAATCACCTAAATATGGAATAAATATATTAGAAAAATAATGATCATTTTGTAAAAATGAATCAGAATATAATTTTATATAGTCTTCAAAATCTTGATTATCTTTAATACCTTTGTTATAATTAGCATCTCAAAACCAGGTAGTTACATAATATTTATGATTTAGATCATTAATATTAATTTTTAAATCATCATGAATAGGAATCTTATTTATGAAATTATCATACTCTATTCCAGGAACATTAAATTTATATTGTGCAGCACCATAAATATCAGAAATTTCATCTTGAGAGCCATAATATAAAGATTGTAAATAATTATTATCTCTATAATCATTTCCTGCACGATTAAATCCAGATGCACCAACATAATTGAATATTTGATCATCAGATTTGTCTAAATCATAATTAACAGGAATGTATTGTCCACCCTCAATTGTTGGTGTGCACAAATCTATAGCATAAGAATAATTGCGGTTATTTGCTGTTGCACTAATTGAAGTTCCAAATTTACCTTGGATACTTAATATAAAAAGTAATGATGATAAAGAAATTGAAGTCATTAATGCTAAAACAAAAAGTTTTCAAACAGAACTAAAAGCTACAGCTATTCTAAATTTAGTAATAATATTGAATCGTGAAAATCTTCTTTTAGCAAACCTTGATAGATATTTAGGATTATCATTACTATTTGCTTTCATTAAATCAACAGTATTTTTTCTTAATACTCACCAAGATGTGACATAAATTACTAAGGAAAAGAAAAATAAAATTATCAAAATAATAGCAATTAATGAAATTCAATTAATACCTAATGTTGCTGTAGGTAACATCCAATAACTTTTATATAAATTTAATACTGGTGTTTGTAAAAAATTACCAATAATAATTCCAATAATCCCACCAAAAAATACTGGAATAAAAGAAAATGGTAATAATGAAGTAGAAATTGCTAATGAACTAACTCCATTAGCTCTCATCAATCCTAAAATAGTTTGAATATTAGCAACATATCGATGAATAATAATTGCACAAATTATTAAACATACAACAATGATAAAAATAGTTAATGAAATAGAAATAGAGTTAATTGCATGAATAAACTTTGGAATATAGGCAATTCTAAAGGCACTTGCATTTAGAGTATTTGATGTATCATCAACAAAATAGGCAGCATTTATACCTTTTGGAAGAGTCATCATTGTTCTAGCTTTTTCATTAATTTGATCTAATATTTGCTTTCTAATTACATTATTTTTAGTATTAAATTTACCAACTATGTAATTCTCTGATTGATTTTCTCTAAATGAATCAAAAATTCTATGATATCCGGCATTATTAGAAAAAAAGATACACTCTGATTTTGGGTCTGGTGTAGATCTACTAATTGATACAATTGGATAAATAAAATCAGGAGTTATACCACTGCCAATAATAATGAAAGGACAACCGGACATATCAGGAGTAGAACCAGGATTAATAAAATATTGTGAATATTTATCTGCCTCAATAATAGTAATTTTTTTAAATCATTCATCTATTTTAGGAAAATCAAGAGAATTTAATCAACCTAAGAATTTTTGTTTCTGTGTCACTAAATCTGGATTATTACTTATATATTCTTTATATGATTCTTCATTTTCATACAATGAACTAGACATTGTACTTTTATTATTTAATTGCATGTATTCAGGATTTACATTAGCAAAATAAGAAGTTCAATTAGACAATTGAAAAGTACTTGGTGTACCTAAAGCAGAAGTCCATTGTATTATGTAAGTATATGGTTTAACATTAGTAACCTCAAAATTACTTATTTCATTTTTTCTAAAATTTTCTAATGTAGTATATTTTTCAGTTCAATAAGTTTGTCTTTCTTCTTCAGTCTTAGGACAATATGTTTTTGTGTTATTATCTCACTTAGTGAGGGATAAAACTGTGTTCTTTTGTGATGCACCATCACTAAAAATACCTTTGCTTAAGAGGAAGATTTTTTCAATATAATGGATATCATATTTATCTTTTGTCAATTGTGATATTGGTAAATAACGAAGTGTTTTACCAATGTCATAATTATCATTTGATGCATAATCAAGTACATCATATGTACAATCAGAAACAACAAAATTATCCCATTGTGTTTCATTAGATCCATTTTTTAAATTAATATGAACCATTTTGTCAATCTTATCATTAGATTCAGATTTAACTGCTTTATAAAATATGTTTGATGAATTATTAATATCTAATGAATAGAATGTTCTAAAAGTTACATTATTACCTTGTCCATCAATTTTATCATTCAAATAGTTATCCATTGGAGTAGCTTCAGTTGATGCAACTGTATATAATTCATTGCTTGTTTTTTCAATTGAAGTATTAATATCAACACTAGTTAAAACACTTTGAATTAAATTAAGAATTTCATCAGAGGTTTTATTTGTTATATTGTTTTCATTGTTCTTACCATATTGCTTTTGATCTATACCAAAATAATCAGTTGCTTCTTGAGAAAGATTTATATTGTTGTATGTATAAGTAGGAGCTAGTAAATCATGATATGTATCTCAAAGAGAAGAATTATAATCATAGGCCTTTGTTTTAGTATTATAAGCAATTGATTCAAAAAATAAACGAAGGCTAGTATTAGGTTCAATAACATTTGTATCTAATTCATAATGAATTGTGAGATTGTACTTCTTATTATTTTGTACAATCTCAATATAAGGTAATATTACTCCATCATTTGACTTAACTAGATAACAATTATTATAAAGTGATGAATTGAAAGAATTTACATCATTAATTTTATGATCTGATACATTATTTGAATACTTGGCAACACCTGTGTTATAGTATTCAGCAACAGTAAAATCATGCAAAACTCCTGTTGTTGAAATTCGTTGATATTCATTATTTATAGCAGTTGTTGATGAATTTAAAACAGTGTATATTCCAGTCGAAATAAAAACTAAAAAAGTTAATCCTAGTATTGATAATTTATTCTTTTTTAATGATCGTATTAAATTAAGAAATAAGTTTTTCATTTTTGTTATGTAATTGTATTACCTTGATTTAAATTAATATATATATATATATATATTTTATAAATGTATATCTTACAATACAACTTGCACAAATACTAAAATTGTTTTTTCTTTAAAACATTTGAGAAAATTGAATTATCTCTTAACAATAAATAAATTTGATTTTTAATTTGATCAGATTTATTTGAAAGTTTAGTTTGAATACCATTATGCATGCATGAAATTGCACCAGTTGTTTCTGAAACCATAAATGAATAACAATCATATTGCTCACTTATACCAAAAGAAGCTCTATGTCTACTACCATATCCAACTGGTAATTCTCTATTTGTAGTAGGTAAATAACTTGATAAACTAACAATAGTAAAATTTCTTATGATAATTGCTCCATCATGTAATGGTGAATTATGGTTATCAAAAATATTAACAATAAATTCTGGAAAAAATGGGACATTTACTTTTCTACCTGAATCAATATACATTTGTAAATTATCATGATTTTCAATGATAATTAAAGCACCAATTTGTTTTGTTGACAAATAAACTAAAACACTTGATAAATTATTAAAAAAATCAATAATTGCATCTTGGCTAGTAACATTTAATTTGTTTCGTTTTTTTGTAAATTTAGTTACATGGAAAATTTTCAATTGTAACAAAATAATTACTAATAAAAGACAGAAAATTACAATTGGGAAAATTATCACTATTAATTTAAATGATAAACTCATAATTATCCCTCCAATTCCTTCCTTATATAATTACTTATTTCTTTAATTAATACTTTGTGTTCATTAAAATTATTCAAAGTAAAACCGGCTGCAAGTTTATGACCACCACCATTAAATTTTTGCATAATTGTATTGATAGGAATTCGTTTACTACGAATTGAACCACGCCATTTTTTTATTGTGTTATCATAATAAATAGTCAATCAAACTTCCAATTCTGAAATGTTATTAAAGATATGCACCATACTTGTACGAAGACGTATATCATATTTATTAAATAAGTTTTTAGGAATAATTGCATAAGCAAATTTAATTTTTTCAAAAAAGTGTAATCGTTTAATAATTTGCGATTCAAAACCAAGTTGTTTTATTGATTTTGAATAGATAATTTCCATTAATTTTTTGACGTTAAACTTATACTTTAATAATTTACTTGCTATTGCAAGTGTATTATGAGTAGTAGATTCATATAAAAATCTTCCAGTATCAGTAATGATACCAGCATATAAATATTTAGCAATTATTGGAGTAATTGAATCTTCATCTCATTCAAAGAATCATTGTGCCAACATTTCACATGTTGAAGAGATTGTGGGATTAATCCATTCATATTTAGCAAATGATTCGATTTGTGGATGATGATCAATTCTAATTATTTCTTTACAAAAACGATGACGAGTGGTCCAAACTCTTGATTTATTAGCAGTATCTAAAATAATACCTAATGAATCTTTTAAAAATTCATTACTTATATAAGTTGAATTTAAATCAAAATAATTTTTATAAAAATTAGAATTAAGAACATCTAAACCAATAATTTCAACTTGTTTATTTGGAAATTTATTAAGGATAAAGGATTTAAAAGCATATGCTGAACCTAATGCATCAAAATCAGGAATTTCATGAAAAAAAATTGCAATTTTATTGCATTTTTTTATCTTATTAGCAATTACAGTTTGAATAAAATTCATAACTATATACTAATTATTTTAATATATTCATTGATTGTATCATCAATTAAATCATTAATTAATGGCGACTGATTTTCTAATTTAGAAGCTATTCCAATACTTGGTTTAATAATAGGAGATTTAGGAACAAATAAAGAACAACAATCTTCATATGGAAGAATTGAAATATGATATGTACCAATTTTTTTAGCAATATTGATAATTTCTAGTTTATCATATGTCAACAATGGTCTTAAAACAACAATATCATTATCAAGCACTGAACTTATTGTTTTCATACTTTCAATTGTTTGACTTGCAACTTGTCCTAATGATTCACCAGTAGCTATTGCATCATATTTATATTTTCTAACTATTTTTTGTGCAATACGATAAAAACATCTACGCATTAATGTTATTTTATAAGATTGATTCTCAATGTGAGAAAGTTCATTTTGTAAATATGTGAAATTAACAATAAATAATCTTGATTTATTTAACAGGCCATTAAGTGTAATCTTTTTTATAAGTTTTTTTACTTTATCTAATGATTTTGATGAAGTGTGTGGTGGAGTAATAAAAGTAATGAAATCAACAAACATGCCTTTTTTTAAAAGAAGGGAAGCAGCTACTGGTGAATCAATTCCACCAGAAATTAATGTTAAAACTCTTCCATTAATTCCAACAGGAAATCCACCTATTCCCTGATGCTTTTTAAAATAAATAATCGTTGAATTATTTTTAATTTCTAATGAAATTGCTAAATCTGGATTTTCCATTAATACTTTCTTATCTTTGTTATGTTCTAGAATCATCGCTCCTATTATTTTTGATATTTCCATTGAATTAATAGGATAAGATTTATCATGTCTTATTGTTTTAACTTTAAAACTATTAAAATCAATTTTATTAATCAATAGGTTTATTGATTTAAATATTTCATTAATTTTATTACTTTTTACTTCATATGCTTTAATGATTTGAAAAATTCCAGGAATTCTAGAGAGGATTGTTAAAATCTTATTTTCATACTTTTCAATATTTTTAATTACCATATGATCAAAAGACTGTGATATTTTAAGAAATGTAAATTTCTTCAAAGCTTTTAATACATTCAAATAAAGGCATCTAGTAAAATTTGATCTATTTTTACCCTTTAATGTAAGTTCACCATACTTAATATAAAAAAATGAATCCATGTTAACTATCTACCTTGAGATGCTTATCCAATCATACTTTATCTTCTTCTGTCATTTCAGGAGAATATTGATTATTAATAATGTGTTTGTTATATCAATCTTCAGTAAATTTAATTAATTGATTTAATGAATTTCTATCAGAAATTTTTAATTCCACAAGGTGGATTTCATGATTATCACATTCAAATAGATCAGGATTTGCATAATCCTTTGGTTCTAAAAAAGCAACAGCAAATAATCCACAACTAGCATTACGTAAATATAAATAAAGTAATAACTGAGCAATATATTCATTAGGCATTTTAATAACATTATCATTCGAAAATCACTCTAATCTTTTTAGATTTTTAATTTTTACAATGGGAATACCATTTTCATCTTTTTGCATTTGAAATGCATTATTAATAATTTTGTATGTTAATTTATCCAAACTTGTAGTTTTAATTTCAAGCATTGGGTATCCTTTATCATATAAAAAATTATTATTTTCATCAATTGGTTCACCATCTGGTACTCCACCAAAAATTTTATTTGATTTAAAAACATCTCACCCAATAGTTTTAGGATCATATACCAAATATTTGTTTTTCATTATCTTTTCAACATATGATCTAATTTTTGGTTCAATTTTATTTCCAACTATTGCTAAAGTAGGATCTATTTCTTCTTTATAAATGTTAACAATTTGGCATCAGATTTGGAATGGACTAACATACTTATTCAAACCTATTATAGCACCAATTCTTGAACCAGTAATTTTTTTAGGATGAAATTCCTTAATGTAATCATTAGAGAGATAAATTCTATTATCTTTTATAAAAAAATCTTTATTTATTTTTTTTAAAAATGGCATGGTTAGTTTGAAAAATGTAAATCAAATTGATTACCAACTTTAAACGAATCATCAAGTTCAATGATTCCTGAATCATTAAATTTACTATCCTTTATATTTAATTCTTTTTTACTACATATCATGCCTTGCGAAGGAAATGATAATATTTTCCCACATCTTATAACTTTGCCATTTGGTAAAATTGCACCATCTAAAGCAACAACAACCATTAGACCAACTCGTGCATTAAAGGCTCCGCAAATTATTTGAATAATTTTTTCACCAATATTTACTTGACATTTTCTTAAATGTGTGTTAAAAATATCTTCACATTCTAATATTTTTCCTACTACAAATAAATTCATGTCTTGATATTTAGATAAATCTAACAAAGTTATTTTTTGAATTGTATTAACAATAACATGATTTAATTTGTAACAACCATCATGCAAATGTAGATATCTACTAAAATTAAAAATGTTTATGAAAACAATTTCATTCCTATCGTTTAAACCATATGAAAAATCTTTTTTTGAAATTGTTTTAATATTGTTTGTATTTAAATTTGAAACAACTAAAAGTGTATCATTTAATGAATTATTATAAATAGCAAGATACATATAATATCTAATATTATATAATGAACCTTACCTTAAAAAATATATGAAAAATGTTTGTTTTATAGTTGATTCTTCATCTGGTATTAAAAATGGAGATTATGATAATGTTTTTGTTGTTCCTTTAGTTATTACTGTAACCAACAAAAATGATAGTTCTACTAAGATTTATCATGATGGTATTGATATTAATGAAAAAACATTTTGTGATTTTTTACATGACTCACAATTTAAAATTAACACATCACAAGCTTCAATTGGGGAAATAATAGAAGTTATTAATAATGTTTATGATAAATATGATGAAATCTATGCTATCCCTATTGCAAGTCATATTTCATCAAGTATTAATACATGAAACATTATTAAAAAAGATTATGAAAAATTACATGTTTGTGTGAATAATGAAGTAGCAATCGGCATGAAATGATGTGTCGAAGATTTACTTAAAATGTGAAAAGAGGGCAAATTAAATAAAGATTCATTTAATGATTACTTTAATAATTATGTAAACAGTAATCGTATTGGTGTACTTAGTTTAAATAATGTACAAAGATTGGTAGATGGTGGTAGATTAAGCAATTTTAAGTCATTAATTCTAAAATTATTTAAACGTAAAATTGTTATTTTCCGTGATGAAAAAGGAATTCACTTTTATAAAACTTCAAATTCATTTATTGAAGGAATTAATATTGCTTTAAAAGGTATCAAGGAAAAATTTGCTAATTTTGATCTTTCAAAAATTAAAAGATTTGGAATATGTCGTGCACCAAATAATTTAAATAATGAACAATTTGAAGAAGCAATTAAATATACTAAATCCTTAATAAAATGTGAATATAAGGAATCTAGTGATATCATCCCTAATATAATTTTGGCACATACTGGAGATGATTGTTTCTATATAGTATTTGATTTTGAATAGTATGAAAAAAATAGCTTTTGTAACAGACACTAGTTCAGGTTTAAAAAATTTAGAAATACCAAATGTATATGTAGTTCCATTAAATGTTTTGGTTACTACATATGATGATAACAATGAAGCAACTACAAAATCATATCAAGATCAAATTGAATGTACAAATCAGATGATATGTGAGTGATTAAAATCTGATAAAAAAATTAATATTAAAACTTCACAAGCATCATTAGGAGAAATTCAATTAATTATCAATCAAATATGTGATAAATATGATGAAATTTATGTCATCCCAATTGCAAGTACAGCTTCAGGAAGTGAAAATTCTTGGCGAATAATAGCACAAGATGAACCAAAAATTCATATTGTTCACCAACATATGGGTGGTCCGATGTTAAAATGAATTATCAAAGATTTAATATCTTTATCTGCAGAAGATAATTTTGATATTTCTGTTTTAAATGATTACATTAAAAAATCAATTAACAAAATTTTTGGAATTATGTTAGTTAAAGACATAAAACAACTTAAAAATGGCGGCCGTGTTACTAAATTAACATCATTGGTTTTACAAAAATTAAATTTTTCATTGTTAATATCACTTGACGAAAAAGGAATGAAATTATTCCGTGTAATTAAAAATTTTGATAAATTGTCAATGTTATTTTTTAAATACTTTAATAAGAAAATTCAAAATTTTGATAATAAAGCAATTGAAGAAATAATGTTTATTAGAAATACAAATGAAGATAAATCTTTAATTGACTCATATATACAACAAGTAAAAAATAGATTTAAACAAACTGATGTTAAAATTACTGAAGAGATTATGCCGGCAGTATTAATTGCACATGCTGGTCTCAATTCTTTTATTTGCGCTATAAAATTAAAATAATTTAAATGAAATAACTAAACATTTTTAGAATTAATTACAAAAGTTATAGGCAAGGGAATATATGATCATATTATGTATATGATTAAAATGCTATCTATAATTAAAAATTTATGTAGTATTATATTTATTTATATTTTAAAAGTTGATTTTCAAAATCTTTTATTTTTTTAATAGCATTATTTTTGTAATCGTTTAAGTTCGTAAAATTATATTATATACAAAACTACTTATATTTAAAATGGATACATTTTATTGGCACATTTAAATTAATAAATTTTGATTCGTATTCAGTTAATACAAAATTATTTGGATTTTTATCTTTATAAAAATTATCTGTATAGTATTCAATTACTACATCTTTATTTAATCTTAATAATTCAAGTGAATACTTGTAATAATTTTCATTATCAGTTTTAAACTTGATAATACCTTTCGGAGACAATAGTTGTTTATAAATTGGTAAATAGAAATTTGATATTAATCTTCTTTTTTCATGTCGTTTTTTTGGTCAAGGATCATTGAAATTTAAATAAATAACATCAAAAAAATTTTTAGGAAATATTTTTAATAAATCTGAAGCATTTAATTGCAAGAAATATAAATTTGATAAAGTCTTATCCAATAGTTTTAATTTATTAATAGCTTTTAAAATAACAGTAGCAAATTTATCAATCCCATAAAAATTAATATTTTTATTGTTTTCAGCCATAGAAATAAGAAAATTACCTTTACCCATCCCAATTTCTAAATGATTAGATTTTTTTGTTATTTTAGGAGAAGATAATAAATAATATTTTGAAGTAATTATTTTTTCACTATCGTTTTTTATTTTTCTTAACCGACTCATTCTTAAACAACCTATTACTACCAAAAAAATCAATCGATTGGTCTAAAGAATCTAATGTTAAATCTTCACTCAATTTTGGTAAATCTTTAAGTGATTTAATACCAAATATATTAAAGAAATTTTGTGTAACTTCATACAAGTAAGGTCGACCTGGTTTTGATGATCTACCGACACACGCAATCAAACCCATCTTTTCTAATCTTTCCAATGAGTTTAAAGCATTATGTCCTCTGATTTGTTCAATAATTGAATTTGTGCATGGTTGATTATAAGCAATTATTGATAATGTTTCTAATAATGATTGTGATAATGGATTTTTTGTTTTAATATCAAAAATCTTACTAATAAATTCATGGTTTTCTTTTTTAGTTAATAAACGATAAGTCTTATCAAAACAAGCAATTAATAATCCACGATCAGGGTTAAAAATAAATTCTTGTTGCATTTGTTTTAAAATTTTATGAATTTCTTCTGTAGGAAGATCAACTGCTTTTTTTATTGTACTTATTTCAATTCCTTCGCTTCCAACTGTGTATAACAAACTTTCAATTATTGATTTAACATTTTTTTTCATAGTTAGTCTCCATTAATAGATAAATAAATTTCATTATCATCATTTAATTGATTAATTTGAATTTTATTGTATTTTACTAAGTCAAGTATAGCAAGAAATGTTGTAACAATAAATTGTTGTGACAAATTAAACACATCTATTCTCTCTAAATATTCACTAAATGTAATTTTTTTGATTTTATTAGTTATAAGAAAATTTCATAGTTGATTTTCTACTTCATTAATTGATAGTTCTTGGACTAATATTTTTCTCCGAGCATATGCTAATTTATGATATTTTTCAATAGCTGATAGGAAAGCATTAGAAATCTTTTCTAATGCAATATTATTTGGCATTTTTTCCACAAATAATGAATTAGGTGTAAACTGTTCAATTTCATTTTCATTTTTTGAATATGATTTTTCACGTTCTTCCAATTTTTTAGATAAAACTATAGTAATTTCTTTATATTTACGATATTGAATAATCCTTTGAACTAATTTATCTCTTTCATATTCAAATGATTTATCATCTTTAATTAAATTATCAACTGGTATTATTTTCTTAGATTTAAGCAGTAAAAGATATGTACTCATTTCTAAATATTCAGTTGCATCATCAATATTAATAGTATTGATTTGTGAATTAACAAAATTTAAATATTGTTCTGAAATTAAAGCTATATCTAAATTTAATATGTCCATTTTGTGTTCACGAATTAATGTATCTAACACATCTAATGGACCATTATAATCTTTAAGCTTAATATTTAATTGTGTCATTATAACTCACAAAATATAAATAAATTATATATTTGTATTAAATTTAATTTTCATTAGCAGATTTTAAAGAATTATTAAAAAACACTAATTTAATTGGTTATTTATCGCAAATTGGAGTATTTCGTTTGTAATAATTAATAGTGAAATCTTTATGCTTAATTGATTTAAAACAAACAAATTCATGTAATGGAAAATTCATAAAGATATTGCATTCATATGATTTGTTAAGCGTAGTAATGATTAATTCATTAGCAAATGGAAAAAACAATTTGTAAATGGTTTTACCACCACAAATATATACTTTCTCATTTTTATAATCGTTAATAAATTGGTGTAAATCGTTATAAACAATACAATTATTTGGAGCTTTGAATAATTTATCAATTGTTAAAATAATATTTTTCCTATTTGGTAATGGTTTACCACCCCAGGAAATAAAAGTTTTATCACCACATAAAATAGTTTGATTTAATGTTGTGGTACGAAAATGTTTCATTTCTTCAGGAATATTCCATGGTAATTTATTATTTAAACCAATACCATGATTAATATCTTCACATCATATCATTGAAATCATATTAAACAGCTACTTTACCTTTAATTATTGGATAAGGGTCATAATCTTCAATTACAAAATTATCTAATGTTAAATTCTCAATATTTTCTGGTAAATTTATAAGTTTTAATTTGGGTAAGGATTTTGGTGTTCTTTTTAATTGCTCATTGACTTGATCAATATGATTTATATAAATGTGTAGATCCCCGAATGTATGAACAAACTTTCCAGGTTTTAAACCAGTATACTTAGCAATAATGTATGTAAGTAATGAATATGATGCAATATTAAATGGAACTCCTAGAAATACATCAGCTGACCTTTGATATAATTGACATGAAAGTTTATCTCCATCTACATAAAATTGAAATAATGAATGGCAAGGTGGTAAAGCCATCTTACTAACATCATTAGGATTTCAAGCACTAATAATTAATCTTCTTGAATTAGGGTTTGTTTTAATCTCATTAATAAGTCATTTTAATTGATCAAATCCATTAAAATTTCTTCATTGTTTACCATAAACTGGTCCGAGATCCCCGTATTTGGTAGCAAATTCATTACTTGATTTAATTTTTTCAACAAAATCTTTAAGACTCTCACCTTTATAATCAATAGATTTTTTAAATTTTTCATATGGTCATTCATTCCATATATTGCATTTGTTGTCAACTAAATATTTAATATTTGTATCACCTTTAATGAATCAAATTAATTCAGTAATAATGCCTTTGAAATAAACTTTTTTAGTGGTCAATAATGGAAAATATTCTGAAATATCATATGTAGTTTGATATCCAAAAGTTGAGATAGTGTCAATAGATGTACGATTTTTTCTTACCTTACCATTTTTAAGAACATATCTTAATAAATCTAAATATTGTTTCATTTTAAATTACCTTTTCTTGAATTTTGAATTATTATCAAGTTCATCAAACAAATGAACATTTTTTCTACTTTTAGAAAGAATTGTATCCATTCGTTGTAATTCCTTATTCATAATTTCATACAAAAAATTTGTAGTGTGAATAGTTGTTGTTGTAATATACGAATTTGGTTTTAATTTATCTAAACAATTTACATAAACTTTTTTATATTTTTTATTTATTTTAATTTTCACTTTATCATCTTTCATCAAACCAGATGAACCATAAAGAACAATAGGAACAATAGGTGTAGCAGATTTATATGCAAATGATAATGAACCAGCATGGAATTCACCTAATTTATTATTTTCATAAATTCTTATTCCTTCAATAAAAACAACAACTGATCTTTTGTCTTTTGAAATATTAACACTATTGTATATTTTAGAAGTTGAACGAATGTCAGCTCGATTAATAAATATTGTATCAATTAATCTAAAACACATATTGAATCTATTTATTTTTTTATTCAATTCATCTTTTGCAACAAATCTAAAATAAGGAATTTGTTTTGATTCATATAACAATTTAAAAATAATTAGCGAATCAATTGATGATTTATGATTAACAACATATAAGCTATAAATAGCAGGAGATTTTGAAAAACCAGTAGATTCTACTTTAATATTTTTTATGAATAAAGCATTTTTAACTAATTTATAAATAAAATAATATCGTTCATCAATTGGAAAAGAATCAGGATAATTCAAATATCTATTGTATTTGGATTTAACTTTTAACATTCTTATTCCAAAAATTAAACAAACAAATGGTAAGGCTAATCAATGACCAATAGCTTTAAAGAATTTCATGATTTAACAATATTATATAAATATAATACTTATACATTTGCTTGGTTATAATATAACTTCAAAATAAATTTATGAAAAAAAATATTAACAAATTTTATGCTGACCCAATTTTAAAAGAAATTAATTTTGGTGGTGATAACTCATGAATGTTAGATTTAATCAACACAGAAGAATTTGAACGTTTGGGAAGAATACACCAATTAGGTTTTTCTAATATTATTTTCCCATCTGCAACACATACTCGTTTTTCACATAGTTTAGGAACATATGAGATTACAAGAAGATTTATTGAACATTTAGAATTAAACAAAAAGAATAAATTAGAATGCAAATATTTATTGTGTGCTGCACTATTGCATGATATTGGTCATGGACCATTTTCACATACATTTGAAACTTATACCAATACAAATCATGAGGAATTTACAAAACAATTAATTTGTAATAAAAATAGCAATCTTTGTCGAATTCTTACAGAAAATGGAATTGATCCAAAAAAAGTTATTGAAATTTTATCAAAAAAAACAATACATAAATGAGCAGTATCATTAATAGATTCGCAAATTGATTCTGATCGAATGGATTATTTAAATAGAGATAGCAGATATACTGGTGCTGCATATGGACAAATTAATCCAACATATATCATTAAAGGTTCGGTTTTAATTAATGACCAAATTTGTTTTAATAAAAAAATTATTTCTGAAATTGAGAATTTACTCATTGGTAGATTCCATATGTACAAACAAGTATATGAACATAAAAATACAATTAAATATGAATTTCTAATTCAGGCTATTTTTAAACGTATAAAATACTTATTTTTAAAAAAATATAAGTTTGTTGATAAAAGAAATTTAATTAATTCATTTAAACCAATTTTTGAAAATAAGAATTTCACAAATGAACAATTCTTAGAATTAGATGATTCATTATTTTCTGTATTTATCGAATCTTTAAAATATGAAAATGATCCAATTCTCAAAAAATTATTAAAAGCCCATACAAAACCAAATTTTATAACAATTAAACAAATAAAAACAAACAATAAAAATTCTATTAATAAAGATTTTTTATCAGGATATTACACAACTAAAAATGTATGTATTTACCATACAAATATTGACCCAATTTATATCAACGATAACGGAAAATCTATTGAATTATCTAAATTAAGTGAAATTATTAAAAAATTAAGTAATGTTTCTTATAAAGCAACTTATGTTGTTAAAATTAATTAACTAACTTTACAAATTTTCTATATGTTTCCCAAAAATGTTTTTTATGATTTTGGTGAAAATAATGAGTTAATTCATGAATTATTAATTTATCAAATGAGTTAATATCAAATGATAATGAAAAAATTGAGAATGTAATAGAATGGTTAGCATATCTATAATATGCAAATGCATAAATCATATCATTGAATAATATATGATCACATCTGCTATTCATAATTTTTGCTCAATATTTACAACGCTGTTCAACATAATTTTTTGCTATATCAATTATGACAGATTTAAGCAATTTATATCTTTTACTCATATCAGTCAAATGTAAATATATTTTCCCTAATATAATTTCATAATAATTTTTTCTATCAACAACATTTGATACAAAATATTTCTTTCCGAAAATAGTAAATGAATTAACATGAGCATTAAAATAAATACCATTTTTTAATTTCTCACTAACTTTGAAATGATTAAGTAATTCAAAAGTAAAATAATCATAATTTTTTTCAATAAACCCAATAGTATATTTTGGATTAATAAAAACAACAACATTATTGTCTTCGTCATAGCTAAATTCATAAATGTTTTTGATATTTTTTCTTTTATAAATCTTGCAAGTTAAAAGATTATTCTTTATAAAGAATGTGTAATAATCAAAATTATCTCCATTACATATTTTTTTATTAACCATTAATAATTATTATCTTGCCGTTTATAATTTATTTTGCATTTTTTCATATATGCAGCTAATATATTTTCATAATTAAAATCTAGCATCAATCCTAATTCTATGTATTGGTTAAATACTTTTATTACAGACTTTTTATCATTAATAATAGAAGAATATTTATAAATCTTTAAAAATTTTTCTGTTAATTTTTTCTTACTCATTTTTTCAATATTAGTATTAATATTACCTATTTGTTTAAAAGACACATTAAAAGCAATACATAATGATGTAATAAAATGAATTCCATCAACATATTCTTCAAGAATGATTTCCTTATCACTAGGTTTTTTAAAAGATCAAAATTTAAAACACTTTACTTCATTGGCTAATTCACTTAGTTCTACACAAAAAGCTAATTTAAGTTCTTCAATAATATTCTTATAACAAACTTTATGATTTTTATGAATATATTGATCAAGTTTTCTTTGATTAATAAATATTTTTTCTAAATTAAATTGTCTCATCGAAATAATTATAGGTAATTAATTATTGTAAATATTTAAGTTGATATTAATATCTATAATATAAATACATTATGGATTGATGCTCAATCGTTTTAATAATTCTTGGTTCGATAGCTATTATTCTAGGATTATTACTTTCTAGTAGTGGTTCTAGTTCAGGTTTAAGTACTATGGCTGGTCAGGATCTTGAATTATTTAAAAAAACTAAAGATCGTGGTTTTATAAAAGTAATACAAATGGTCATGTTTGCTATTGTCATTTTATTAACTGTTTGTTTGCTTATATACAAAATTATTGATAAATAATGCAAGATAGTATTACTGATAAAATTAAACAGATATCTAATCAAGTGTTAGAAATTATTTTGCATGAAGATAGACCAATACCTCGACATATTTTATTTAACAAAATTTGTCATTCATTTGATTTTTATGTTGAAAATAGTGATTTTAACATTGCAATTGATAATCTGTTAAAATTAGGTAATATTAAAAAAAATAATAAAAATGGATATTTAATTGCTGGGTACATTAATGGAAAAATAGATGACTCTAAAACATATCAAGGTATCATTTACATTAATTCCATTCTTAATGGTTTTATTAAATTAGTTACTAATAATGAAACGATTACTTTTTTTGTGCATAGGTCTAATTTGAATAATGCTTTGAATGGTGATCTTGTTGAATTCAAAAAAATGGAAACTAGGGCAAAATCATTATTAAAACATGCTATAGTTACAAAAATTATAAAACATAATAAGAATAATTATGTAGCAACTTTTAATAGTGAATTAGGAAAGGAATGAATTCACCTTGATGATTCAAAAAATTATTTGAATGTTGTTTTAAATGATTCAAGTGGACTAGTTGATGGACAAAAAATTTTAATTAATATATGCAAATATGAAAATGATAAAGCATATGCAAATGTATTAAAAATTATTGGAAAAAAATCTGATCCAGGAATAGATATTTTATCAATTGCAATTGATGCAGGAATTAATCCTGAATTTGATAATGATGTATTAAAAGAATCATCTAACTTAAAATTAGAAATAAATGACAAACAATTATCATTACGAAAAGATTTAACAAAACTTCCAATAATTACAATCGATCCAGCCACATCTAAAGATTTTGATGATGCTTTTTATGTAGAAAAACTGAAAAATAACAATTATAAGCTTTATGTATGTATTGCTGATGTAGCTCATTATGTTAAATTTAAGTCAAAACTTGATGACATAGCATTACAACGAGGATGCTCATTATATTTAATCAACAAGGTTATTCCAATGCTACCAAACATTTTATCAGATAATATTTGTTCCTTAAATCCTAATGTTGATAGATTTTGTTTGACTACAGAAATAATTTTTGATTACAATGGAAAAATCATAGATTATTTAGTTTATCCTTCAATAATTAATAATCATCAAAGATTAAACTATGATGAAGTTAATGAATTTTTTAACAATAACAATGATGATATTACAAAAGATGAAGCAATTAAAAGAAGTTTACTTTTAGGAAAAGAATTAAGCAAAATCTTAGATGAAAACCGAACAAATCGAGGTTATATTGATTTCAATATACCTGAACCAAAAATTATTTTAGATGAAAATGGTTCACCAATAGAAATTAAATTGTCAGAACATGGTGAAGCACAAAATATGATTGAAAATTTTATGTTGTCAGCAAATGAAGTAGTGACTTTATTTGCACAAAAAAATAAATTACCATTTATCTATCGTATTCATGAAAAACCAAATGATGAAAAAATTAAATCTTTATTGATAGAAACCAAAAAAATTAATTTCAAAATAAATACCGATTTAACTAATATTAAACCTATTGACATTTCTCATTGATTAAAAGATAACTATGGTAATGAAAATATGGATTTAATAAATATGCTACTTTTAAAAACTATGTCAAAAGCAAAATATTCAACCAAAAATATTGGTCATTTCGGATTAGCTTTAAAAAATTACACACATTTTACTTCACCAATTCGGAGATATCCTGATTTAATTGTTGGTAGATTATTTTGAATGTTTATTTTTGATAGAAATTCATATAGTGATGAAGAAAGAAAAATGCTTATAAATAATCTTAATGAATTTTGTATAAAGTCATCTGATGCTGAAATATTGGCAATAGATTGTGAACGAAATGTTAAGTCTATGAAATTTGCTGAATATATGGGAAAACATATCGGTGAAAAATATTGTGGTGTAATAAGCGGAATAACAAAAATGGGTATTTATGTACAATTAGAAAATACAATTACTGGTTTTATAAATATGCAAAATCTAGGAAATGATTATTATCAATATGATGAAAATATAAATGAAATGATTGGAAAAAATACAAGACAAATATTTTCTCTTGGGACAAAAATTATAATTGAAGTTGTTAATGCGAATAAAGAATTGCAAAAAATAGATTTTAAGTTTATAAAATATTTAAACAATAACTAATAATGAACAAATACATATTATTCAAAAATAAAAAAATTAATTTAAATTACTTTATACAAGAAAGCTATGAAGCAGGTATTGAACTAAATGGAAGTGAAGTAAAATCCCTTGTAAATGCAAATGGTAATATTGATCAAGCTTTTGTTATTTTTAAACACAATGAAGCATATATCATCAATATGTATATTGCTCCATATAAACATACAAATACTATTGAAGAAAATGATGGGTATCGTAATCGAAAATTATTACTTCACAAAAAAGAAATAATTAAAATTCAATATTTAATGAAAAAAAATCGTTGAGCACTCATCCCAAACATGGTTTATCTTTTAAAAAATAAAATAAAGATAGAATTATCACTCACTAAATCAAAAAAAAAATCTGATAAAAGAGAAGACATTAAAAAACGAGATGCTGATCGTGAAATAAGACAATATTAAATTATGTTTGACAATATTTCCTTATATATATATAATATGTATCATATATACAAAAATCAAAGGAGAAAAAATGGCTTTTATTTCTACAACAGAACGACAAAAAAGAATTCGAAAAATTCAAAGTGCTGATACTAAACAAAAAACATTTATTTTTATATCATTTATTATAACTATTCTATTAGTTTTATTCATTTTAGTTATTGGCTTGTTACCAGTATTACCTTCTAAAATACAAGATAATTTATCACCATTTATTGGTGTTAATGGTGAATGATTTAATGAACATGATCAAATGACACTTTATGGAATTGTAATGATAACTTCATTATCAGTTACAATTGCTATGCTTATTATCTCATTTGTTCTTTTCTTAACAATGAAATCATTACGTTGAGGCTTTAAAGAAACAGTTGATTTAATGACTACACCAATTCCTGGTAAATCTGGTAAATTTGCAAATAGTAAAGCTAAACAAATTGTAAAGCAAAGAATTGCTATTGATAAAATTGATAAAAAGAAAAAGAAATAAAACATAAATTATTTGATAAATAGAACTATGATTATCCATAGTTCTATTTTTTTATTTATAAATAATTTAATAATATTTAAATGTTTCATAAATGTTTAAATGTTCATAATTAAACTTGTTTTCAATGTTTTTATCATAGATATATATAATAAAAGAACTTTACATTATGAAAAAAAAGATCCAACCTAAATTGCATGAAGTTACATTTAAATGCGCATCATGTGGTTCTGAATACAAAATTTTATCTACTATCAAACAAGATAATGTATCTATTGATGTATGTAGTAATTGTCATCCTTTTTATAAAGGTAGCTTACAAAATCAAAAAGTTAAAGGAAGAGCTGAAAAATTATCTTCAAAATTTGAAGCTGGCAAAAAATCAATTGGTACTAAAAAAGTAAAACAAATTAAAAATACAAAGAAAACTAAGAAACAAAACATTAAATCTTTAGATGAATTGTAATAATTCATTTTATTGTTTATCCTATTAATACTTTAGATTACATCACTAATGGAATTTGATAAAAATTTATTCTTATCGTTGGAAAAAATTGCTAATGAATATGAAAATTTAAATAAGCAACTAGAGGACGGTAATAACAACATTGAACAATTTAAGAATATAAATAAGGCAATAAAACACAATAAACCTATTTATGATGCTTTTCTTTCATATAAAAAATTAATTGACTCAGGTCAACAGGATGAGAAAATATTAAATTCTAATAGTGATAATGAATTGATTGAATTAGCTAAATTAGAACTAGAAGATATAAAAAAACAAATTCCTCCATTTGAAGAAAAATTAAAAATGCTTTTGATACCGCAAGATCCAAATAATGAGAAAAATGTTATTGTAGAAATGAGACCAGGTGTTGGTGGTGATGAATCATGTATTTTTGTTGGTAACTTATTCGATACCTATAAAAAATATTGTGATAAACAAAATTGAAAAATTAAAATTAATGATTTTTCAACCAATTCACATGGCTATGATTATATTTTCTTTACTATTAATGGCCAAAATGTTTATTCTAAATTTAAATTTGAATCAGGTGTGCATAGAGTACAAAGAGTGCCTGCCACTGAAGCAAAAGGAAGAGTGCATACTTCTACTATTACAGTTGCTGTTTTACCAGAAATAGATCAAATTGAATTTACAATAAATCCAAGTGATTTAAGAATTGACACATATAGAGCTTCTGGTGCTGGTGGTCAACATGTTAATCGAACTGAATCTGCAGTCAGAATTACTCACATACCAACAAATATAGTTGTAGCTTGCCAGGAGGGACGCAGTCAAATTGAAAATAGAGAAACTGCTATGTCATTATTACGAGCAAAATTGTGACAAAAATATAATGATGAACAACAAACAAAGATTTCAAACCTACGTAAAAACCAAGTTGGTTCTGGAGACCGAAGTGAAAAAATTAGAACTTATAATTATCCTCAAAACCGAGTAACTGATCATAGAGTTAATTTATCATTAAATAAACTTGATATTATTATGGAAGGCAATCTTGATGAAATTATTAATGCTTTAGTTGCACATGAACAAGAAGAATTACTTAAGAAAGTAAAAAATAGTGGTATATTATAAATTAACATTTCAACAATTAATTAACAATATTGATAAAAAATACACAAATAAGAATATTAATCATCAAATTATTTTTTCTTTATCTAAAATTGTTAAAAATTCTCTTGATTTGATTACTTTTAGAAACAAACAAATTGATTTTCAATATCAAAACTACATCAATAAATTAAATCAATATTACAAAAAATATGCACCTATTTCAAATATAACAAAATTAGTTCATTTTAATAATGCTGACTTTATTGTTTTAAAAAAAGTCCATTATCCAAGAAATGAAACTGAACTTTTATGTTGAGAAATTGCAAATCTTATTAAAAAAATGAATAAAAAAATTAAGATTATTGATTTCTGTGCCGGTACAGGCTGTATGGGAATAAGTCTTAAAAAAAATAATATGAATTCAAAACTTACACTTTTAGAAATTGACAAAAAGGCTATTTGCAACATAAAAAAGAATTTAGTGTTGAATAAAGTTGAAGCAAATATTATTAATAATGATTTTTTTAAATATATCAAAACATGTAAGACTAAGTTTGATGTAATTTGTTTTAATCCTCCTTATTTGAACAAAAATGAAATTCAAGAAAATCTTATAAAATATGAGAATAAAATTAGTTTTAATAATTCCAATGACCCAATAGAGTTTTATAGTGAATTATTTAAAAATTTAAAACAAATAACAAACAAACAATTTATTGTAGGAATTGAATATGGTTATAATCAAAAAAAACAAATTAAAAACATTTTAGACAAATACAAATTATCTAACTATACTACTTTTTATAAAGATCTGAATAATATTGATAGATTTGCAATAATATATAAAAATAGTAATGATTAAACAATTACAAAATGACTTATATTTAGTACAAGATGAAAGAGTTATAAAAAATAACTCTTATATTTTAGTTAATGATAATGACTGTTTGATAATTGATCCATCATTTGACACAAATGAAATAATTCAATTAATCAATAAACATAAATGAAATGTTGTTGGTATATTACTAACTCATGCTCATTATGATCATATTTGTGGAGTTAATAAAATAACTAATATTTTTAATTGCAATATTTATTGCAGCATTAATGAAAAAGATATTCTCCAAAATCATCACTTGGCTGAAAAATTTAATGTTCATAATTTTAAAATTAATAGCGATAAAATTATTTATTTTGAGAAAAATCATCTAGTAATTAACAATTTCAATATTAATATAATTGCTTCACCTGGACATACACCTGGTTCAGTTGCTTATCTTTATAAAAATTATTTATTCATAGGTGATACTATATTCAACGATAGTATTGGTAGAACAGATCTATACAAAGGAAATAGTAATGATATATTTTCTTCTATAAAAAAAATAATGAAATTAATAAATGATGAAAATTATATTTTAACAGGACATAATGATACAGGATTAAAATATAAGCAAATTAAAAAAATTAATCCATATATAATACATTTTATTAACAACAAATAAGTAGACTATGAATAATAAAATAAAAAATATTTTAGTAATCGGTGGTGCCGGATATATTGGTAGTGTTATAACAGAAGAAATAACAACTAAATATAATGTTATTGTTTATGATAATCTATCTACTGGATATAAAAAATTAGTAAATAAAAATGCTAAATTCATCAAAGGTGATATGTTAAACACAACATTACTTGCCAAAATTATTAAACTACAAAAAATTGATGTAGTTATATTAATGGCTGCAAGTATTGTTGTTTCTGAATCTACAAAAAAGCCTTTAGAATATTTCCAAAATAATATTGGTGGCTTATTATCAGTTCTTAAAGCAATGAAAATAGGTAAATGTAACAAATTATTATTTGCATCTTCAGCTGCAGTTTATGGTAATTGCAAATTAATTTGTATAAATGAAGAATGTGATAAATCACCATGTAACCCTTATGGATGAAGTAAATTGATATGTGAACAAATTATTCAGAATGTAGCACAATCATTTAATTTGAATTACATTTTATTTAGAATTTTTAATGTAGCTGGGGCAAGTAATACAGGTAAAACTGGACTAATGAATACTAATTCTACTTTATTAATCCATTGTATTAATAAATCTATTATTAATAAAAATAAATTCCAAATATTTGGTCATTCATATAACACAATTGATGGTACTGCTTCACGTGATTATATCCATGTATCAGATGTAGCTAATGCTTTTTGTATGGGTGTAAAACATTTATTATCTCATGCCAACACAAGGTTTATTTTTAATATTGGTCAGAATAAAGGATATACTGTAAAACAAGTTTATGATTTAGCTACTAAATTATTAAAAATAAAATCAAACTTTGAATTTTGTAAAAATAGAATAGGTGACCCTTCAAAATTATTAGCAAATAACAAAAAAATTACAAGTATTTTGAAATGGAGACCAAAAAAAACACTTCAAGATATGATAATAAGTGATTATTATTTTCAATTAAAAAACAACAAATAATACCAAAACAACTCTAATATTTTGAATAACATATTATTTATATAATCTTAAAATAAGTATAATTTATCATACTAATAGAAAATTTTAAAATCATGGAAGAGAATAATACTAAAAAAATAACAAAAAAAAGTTCAACCGAAAAAACTGTTGCAAAAATAAAAACTAAACCATTGTCAAACGCTGAAATTAAAAAAGCATTTGATGAAAGAATTAGAGCTTGATTTGAAGCAAATAAAGAATATAAAATATTGGTTTCACCAACTAAATTATTAGAAGCAAATGCTAACATAGGTTTACCTACTAGATATTGAAATCCTAAGATGAAACCATATATCTATTCAAAAAAGAATGGAAGAAATTACACTATAGATCTTTTAAAGTGTATGGTGTTCTTAAGCAACGCATATAATTTCCTTTATGATTTAACTAAAGAAGGTGGTCAAATTCTTCTTGTTGGTACACATGGTAACATTATTAAAGAACATGTTAAAGAAGAAGCTAAACGATGTGGATGTTACTTTATTAACCAAAGATGATTGGGTGGTACATTAACTAACTTTAGAACAATTAATCGTTCAATCATGAAATTAAATAAATTAATCATGATGCAATTGAATGAGGATATTAAAAAATACTCAAAAAAAGAACAATTGCAAAAATATAAGGAGACAGAAAAACTTGCAAAATTTCTTGGTGGAATTAGAACAATGAAAGGTTTACCTCAAGCAATTATTGTTATTGACCCAATAGTTGATCATAATGCAGTCGTTGAAGCAAAAAAATTACATATCCCTGTTATTGCTTTAGCAAATGTTAATGCTGACCCTGATTTATTTGACTTTACAATTCCATGTAATACTTCTTCTGTAAAAACAACTTATTTATTTACTTCAATACTTTGTGATGCAATTTGTGAAGCAAAAAATGAACCTACAAAAGTTGCAGGTAAGAGTGATGATGAAATTATTTTACCTAACTTAGTAAAAAACAATCAATCTGCTGAAATTATTAATCGTAAACAATTTACAAAAGCAGCAACTGTAACTGAAGAAAAAGCAAAATAATCTATCGATATAAATAAAAGAACATTGTTGAATTATTTTTAATACTATTTGTTTTAATTGTATTTTTTAAAGTTATTAATTCTTGGTTCTTTTTTTTATAATAATCATAATTGCTTATTTTGTCATTAATTTCTTGTGAGGATAAATTATTATTTTGTGCTTTTTTAACCTTATTTTTAGCATTAAATAACTTTATAGAATTAATAAATAAATTGAATTTGCATTTAAACATATTAGACATATAGTATTTGCATCTATATTTACGTGTCTTAGGAATAACATTAATTTGGTTTAATAAAATCAAAATAAAACCAATAGAAACTAATAAAGCAGATAACACATATGAACCAATAAATGTATATGTAGAATATCTAAATTTTTCAAGAACTAACCTTATAGTACCATAATAGAGCAAATAACTAGCTCCAATAGTTCCACATTTGACTTTAGGAATAAACTCTAAGCAAACATAAATTAATATGAATCCAATTAAATTTAATGTACCTTCATATAAAAATAATGGATGCATTCAATTTGAAATAGTGCCATTATTAACATACATATAAGGTAAATATTTTTCCAACATATTAATTAATCACTGACTATTAACTGACATACCATAAACTTCTTGGTTAAAATAGTTTCCTCATCTTCCTAAAATTTGACCAAGAAAAATACATGGTAATACAGCATCAAAATACACTCACATTGATACCTGTCTCACTTGTAGTTTAGTAGATAATTCATCTCTAACAAAATAAGAAGGACGTTTTAAAATTAAGGGAAATCAAATTAGTGCTATTAATATGGTGAATGCAACACCACCTTCGATTGCCAAACCACCATCTCTTAAATTAAAAAAACGATGCCAATCAGCATCACCTAAACAACATGATCAAAATCTTGCACCTAATATTGCAACTGGTATACCTATTAAACAAAAATAATAAAACGGATCACCTTTAACCTTATATCAACATACTAATTTAATAATTGAAAATGTGATTGCTAGTATAAATCCTATCATCACAAAAATTCCATACCATGATACTTCGAATTTACCAATAGCAAAAGCTATTCTACACTTTTCATCTCACATTTTTAATATGTTATTAAAATAAAACATTACTTATTTTTTCCTTTTTAATACAGAATTGTAATTGGTAATATATTCTTCTGCAGAATTATATCCTTCTGATTTTAATTTGTAATCATTTATAACAATTTCAATCATATTACTAATGTCTCTTCCATAAGTAACAGGAATATTATAATGTGGAACATTAACACCTAATAAAGTTTCATATTTTTGTATATTTCCTATTCTTTCAAAATATTGACGTGACAAATTTTGTGTATTTACAAGGTCAATAATGATATCTATATGAGTTGATTTTTTAATAGTAGAAATACCAAACATTCTTGCAATATTAATCAATCCGATCCCTCTAACTTCTAGAAAAGTTTTTGATATTTTAGTAGGTCGTGCAAATAATCTAAAACCAATGTTAGCAATTTCAACTGCATCATCTGCTATAAATAAAGCACCATGTTTAATTAATTGTAAAGCAACTTCAGATTTACCTACACCAGATTCTCCTCGAATTAAAATACCTATACCGCTCATATAAATAACAGTTCCATGAAGCATAACATATTCAGCTAAATTTAAATTTAATCATCCAGAAATTGATAAATACAATTGATGTGAATGTAATTGTGAAGTAACAATTGTTGTTTTATATTTTCTTGATATTTTTTCAATTAATGAAAAATAAGTAAAGCCATTACATAAAATTATTAAAGGAGGATATAATTTTAATACATTACTGATATGTTTAATTCTTTCAGAATCAGTTGATAATGAAGCAAGATAATTATTCTCATTAACTCCTCAAAGAATGAGTGAATTAATCTTAGTAAAACTTTTATTTGGTCCAGATGCTAATTGTAAACCTGCCCGATTAACCGAAGGTGATGAAATATAATTATTTTTAATATCACCTAAATACAAAACTTTATTAGGAAATTTACCTAATACTGTCCTAACAGCAATTTTTATTGTTTTTGATATTAATTTTTTACTCATTTTAATATTTAAAAATAATTATATTATTTAAGATGATCAATTTTATTGATAGTAATCTTTTGATCCATTTTCAATAGAGTTAAATTTCTATTTATTCGGTATTTACAGTGTCATTTATTTGATTGAATAAATTTAATAATCCCATTTATTTTATTTGATGAAATTCTTAACGGCGATATTTCAATAAGCAATAAATAAATAATTTCAAAGATAATTTTTTTATCATTAATATTATTAAAAAATTTTACATTATAACCAGCATTTTTTCATTGATTATATTTTTTAACACAAATTGAGTAAATACGATTTGATTTTTTATTATATGTTATTGCATTTTTATAAATTTGCATGAACTCTTTTTTTGTTAATAAGGAAATCTTTTTTCTTCATTTATTTCTTAAATATAATACATCACTATTTGTTGAATCAATACTGTAGTTAATATTGTTTTTATTACAATATTCTTCTAATTCTCTTTTTCTTTTATTTATTAAAGGACGATAAATTTTTAATGATGAATAATTATTAATTTTTTTAATTCCATAAAAATAAGTAAAGATCTTCCTATTTTTTTGCATTAAAACAGATTCAACAAAATCATCTAAATTATGTCCAATTAAAATTTTATTAATTTTATTTTTTTTAGAAATATCAAGAAAAAAATCATATCTTTTTTGTCGAGCTCAATTTTCAAAATTTTTAATTTTTTCTAATTTATATACATTTGGATTAATATTTAAAACACAACATTTAATTTTGTTTTTTTTGCAATATTGGCGAACAATTTTTTCATCATTATCAGAATCAATTCTCCAATGGTAATTAACATGACATACTATAGATATTTGTTTTTTGTAAATATCTAATAATGCCATTGAATCTGGACCACCAGAAACAGCAGCTAAATATGTATTATTTTTGAGCATTAGGAACTTTTGGTAAACCAGGAATTCGATAAATCCCTTGAGAAACAGGAATTACGAATTTTACCCCATTAGCTATAATAATATCTTTAATAATAATTTTGTCTTTATCACTATATGTTAACTTATGTAAATCACTCGAATATGAAATAGGAGTTTTAGCCATACATACATAATAACCATTTAAATTGTCATACAATTTAAGTTTATCTTGTGCTAATTTCTCATACTCAACTTTAGTTTTAAATCCATACACTTTTGATACAATTTTGTCAATTTTTGTTTTTGTTGAATCATTTAAATTGTATGTATATTTAATTTTAATTGGTTTACATAAACATTTACTTAAAATTTCAACAATATTTTTAAATGATTTTTGACCAACCATTGATGGGCTAGTAACGCTGTATAAAAGTTTTTTTGATTTAAGAAAATTTATCAAATAATCAATTTCTTCTTTTTTGTCATTAGGAAATAAATTTATTGCAATAATTGGATCAATACCAAAATTTCGTAATGAATTAATATGTTGCATTAAATTTTTAGTCCCTATGTCAAATCTTTCTTTTCAACCTAATTCCAATTCATTGCAATGATATAAGATTGATTTAAAAGTTACACAAAGTATAATTGCATCAGGTTGAGCATATTCACGAGAAAAAATATTGATAAATTTTTCTGCTCCTAAATCACTACCAAATCCAGCTTCTGTTACCACATAATTTGCATATTTAAAAGCTGTATTAATTGAAATAGTACTACTACAACCATGAGCAATATTAGCAAATGGACCACCATGAATTAAACATAGGTTGTTATTATAGGTTGCTACACAATTTGGATATAATAATTTTTTAGCTAACTCTTTAATTGCATTATCTAATTTAAAAGATTTAACATATATAGGTTTCTTTTTTATATCATATGCAACAACAATATTGTTAATTCTATTAACAAAATCATCCATACTTTTAGAAAGACAAAGTATTGCCATAATTTCACTGGCTGCTGTAATATCAAATGCTGTATTGTAATTAATTTTGCTATTAATCTTAACATTTATATCACGCAATGAACGATCAGATAAATCCATTACACGATGTCAACATATTGTTTTTGGATCAATATTTAATTCATTCCCATGATATATGTGATTATCAATTATTGAAGCAATTAAATTATTAATAGTTTCAATTACAAAAAAATCACCAGTTAAGCCATAATTAATAAGTTTTTCAGGAAGAATTTGCGATTTACCATTTCCTGTTGCTCCACCTTTAATACCTAGTGTTGGACCAATTGATGGTTGTCTTAAACATAAAATTGATTTTTTACCTAATGCATTTAAACAATCATTTAACCCAATTGCTATTGTTGTTTTACCTTCTCCTGATGGTGTAGGTGAAATTGCCGTAACTAAAATAAGTTTTTTATTATTTGGTTTTTTGTAGTTATGTGTATATGTTTCATATTTAACTTTGGCACATTCATTACCATATAATTCATAATCGTTGCTTTTAATGCCAAATTTATTAATGATCTTTTCTATATTTCTCATTGTAATCTCCTAAATGATTAAATAAATTTATTGATATTATTAATAATTTTTTCTTTACCAACAATAGTGATAATTTTATTCATTTCTGGTCCATGTTCCTTACCTATTGATACTATTCTTAATGGTAAGAAAAATGACTTATTTTTAATTCCTTTAGAGGCAAATTCATTTTTCAAATTACTAATTAGATTTGTAGATGATTCAAAAGTTAAGCTGGTAATGCTACTTAACTCCTCTTTAAATCTTTTTATTACCCGCATTGATTCAGGTAATTTTATAAATTCTTTTAATTCATTACTTAAATTATTTAATTCCATGTTATTAAATGTAGATTTAATCAAATCATTAATTTCAGAAAATGAATCAATTTGTGGTTTAAATATCAACAATAAGTTATCAAAATTTTCTTCTGTTGTAAATTCATTTAGATTAATTTTTACAAAAGGTTTTATGAGTTGAATGAATTCATCATTAGACAATAACTTAATGTGTTGATTTGATATTCATAAAAGTTTATTAAAATCAAAACAAGCAGGTGATTTAGAAACTTTACTTAAATCAAATTCTTTAATTGTTTCTTCTAATGAAAGAATCTCTTTATTATTGTTGGGGGTTCATCCTAATAATGATAAAAAATTAGTTAGGGCTTTAGGCATTATGCCTAATGACTTATAATCTTCAATAAATTGTTTTAATGTATGATCTCTTTTCGATAATTTTTTACCTTCAGAATTAGTAATAATTGAAAGGTGACCATACTCTATTGGTTGACTATCAAATCCTAAAGCTTGTTTAATCATAATTTGATATGGTGTATTAGATAAGTGTTCTTCACCACGAAGAACATGTGTAATCTTCATATCATAATCATCAACAACAACTGCAAAATTATACATTGGATAACCATTAGATTTTAATATAACGGGGTCAGTAAGTGCTGAAGTAGGTACTGTCATATGACCTCTTATAAGATCATTTCATTCAATATTAGTATTGTCTTTAATTTTTAATCGAATAACAAATGGAACATTATTCTTAATATTTTGATTAATTTCTTCTTCCGTTAAATTTAAACATTTTCTACTATATTTAGGAGTAGAATGGTTTTTTAATGATTGTTCTCTTTCTTCTTGTAATTCTTTTTCAGTACAAAAACACCTGTATGCTTTGTTTTCTTGTAAAAGTTTATAAGCAAGTTCTTGATATCTATCTAATTTTTTAGATTGGATATATGGACCATATTTTCCTTCATTCCAAATAGACTCATCAGGTATAATGCCCATTCATTTTAAATTAGTTAATTGTGAATCAATTCCTCCTTCAACTTCTCTTTGAATATCTGTGTCTTCAATTCTTACAATAAAATCACCGCCGTTATGTTTGGCAAATAAATAATTAAATAATGCTGTTCTAGCACCACCAATATGAAAAAATCCGGTTGGACTTGGTGCATATCTAGTTCTAATTTTCAAATTTGACATATTTACTGATTAGCCTCTTCTACTAAATTTTGTTGATCTATAAGATTCTTTTTTGACTTTATTATATTCTTTATAATAAAAGCAATAAAACCAAATACGCCAACAAAAAATGGTAAATACATAAAAAAGAAACGTCAAAGTAACAAACCATTATTAATAAATAAATTTAAAAAACTAGTATTTTCTTTATTATTCAAAACTATCACATTTAATTTATCTGTTAATGTTTTTAGTATAAATTCAATAGAAAGTTCACCACCAGGTAGAGGAATGTATTTATTCGCTGTGATTCCACAGTTTGCACAATTAAATAACCCATATCAATTAATAAATTTAATATCAGGAGTTTTAATAACTGCATATGAAAAGCAGAATAATAAATAAACATAAAATTCAAATATTAAACAAATAAAGAAGATCCCATTAGTAACTTTTCAATTTCTAATATTTTCTTTAAAATACAATAGCATTACCTCTTGATTTAAATATTTATGAATAACTTGATGTTTTGATAAATATTTTCATTTGAAAATTTTCTTAATTTTATTAAATAACATTGAAACTCATAAATGAATGTGTTTGTTCACTCCAATTAATATGTAAAATGTAAGACTACATATATTTAAGAATACACCAAGAAAATTGAATCAAAAGCAAGAGACTCCATTAGCACTAACTGATAATAAATGATAATTTTCACAAACATAAATAAAAGATGGAAATGTGACAATTATACAAACAAGTTGTCAAATTAAAGATGTACTAATAACTATAGAGGTGGCTCGAGTTAAATTAATACCTTTTTTCTTTAATCATCAAATAGAAAAAGGGTCAGTAATAAAATTAGCTGGTGAAATAGCAACCAAAAACGCCATACAAAAACCATATTCCATTTTGTCTCAAAAAGACAATTTAATACTATATGATTTTAATCTTCAACAATGAATGACATAAGAAAAATAGATTTTGAAAATAAAAAACATAAAAAGAGGTAATAATCATAGACCATTATTAACATCATCATCTTTAAAAAAAATGTTAAAAAGTTGCTTAAAATCAATTTTTAAAACAAAAATAATTTCCAAAGTAATAAAAGTAATACAAGCAATAAATGAAATTAAAATAAACAACAAATTTTTTTTTGAAAAAAAATTTTTTTGCTTATTGTTATCAAAAGAAATAAAGTTTTCAGCAGTATCAACTGATTTTTTTTGGTTATCAGTCTTTACTCTTTTATCACTTTTTGTTGACATTATAAATATTATTTTATCATATATGCATATATACTAATAATATTCAAATTGCAAGTACAAATAAATTATTTAGATGTTGATGGAGGATCTATCTTAGTTTTCTTGCTACTATGTACATTAATAGCTAAATAAATTCAAAGTGAGAAAATACCACCAATAAAATTGCCAATAGTTGTAAATAAAAAGCAACTATAGAACAATTTACCATAAACTGAAGTTGTTCATTTAACAAATTCAAGATGATCTGGATTAGGTAATGTAGTCAATAATCAAGCTAAAGTTGTTGAAAACATATTTGCAACAATATGTTGATATCCAGTTAGTGTAAATAAGCCTATAAGTAATAAAATAATAATAATACTTGCTATTTTATTTTGAAATATAATTCAAGCAATAAGTGATCCAATAACCAAAATATTACAAAAAATACCGCCTATTAATACTTGTCAAAATGGCATATTAATTTTTTTAGAAATTAAGTTAATAAAATTAATTGTTACTTGATTAATCTTAAACCATTCGCCATCACTACCACTAAATACCGGTAATAAAAAAATTAAGATAGCGACAATAATAGAACCAATATAATTACCAAAAAATGTAATGAATAAATTAATAAATAGTCATTTTCATTTAATTTTTTTATGAAGACAACAGACAAATCCAACACAATTGCCTGTAAATAAATTTGCACCTAACATGAAACAAGAAAGTAAACCAATACCAAATATAGCTGAACCAAGTCAAGAATAAAGCATAGAAATAGTTTCATTATTTGCGCCAGTATTTACAATAACTAAATATGTTGCTGTATAAGCAATACCAATCAAAATTCCTGCAAGAATTGATGCATAAATTTGTTTAATTATTGGTTGAGTAAGTTTAGCTTTACTAATTTCCTCAATTATAATTGGTTTATTCATAAATTAATTAGATTATTATAATATTTATAAAACAATGAACAAGAGCAAATTTTTATTAAAAAAATTACCATCTTTATTGATTCCACAAATGGAAATTATTCATTATTTAACTAATTGTTTAATTTTATTTTTTGTGCCAATTATATTACCAAGTATTTTGAATAATATTTTACCAAATACATTTTTTAGCAACTATAGTCAATTGTTTGTTGGAACAATTGTTAATATTACTTTAATTAAGATGGCCATTAATCACAAGTATTTATTACCATTACTTATTTCTTGCGCGTTACCATCACTATCCTCTTTACCAAACGGATTAATATCAACAATAACAATGCCTTTTATTTATAGTTGTTATATGATGCCTTTTATTTGATTAGGAAATATTAGTCTTATACTAATTTTTAGAATACTATATAAAAATTTAGAAATTAATTATTTTATTGTTGGTTTCATAAGTTTAATAATTAAACCAGCAATAATATGTCTACCTTTCTTAATTCTTTCATATGGTGTTAATTTAATTCCAGTGAATAGTGTAGCATTTAGTAGTTTCCTTTTAGCAATGTCAGCTTGACAAATTTGCACATTAATGTCTGCTATTTTATTTAGTTATCAAAAATAATGTTATGAGAAATTATGATCGTGAAGTTTTAATGTCTAAAAATAATGATGCTTTAGTAAAGGATGATACTAAATGTGTCACATGTGGATTATGCAAAAAAGTTTGTAAAGATGATGTGACAATTGCACAAATGTTTAAAGTAGATCCAAATATTGAACCAATATGTATAAATTGTGGTCAATGTGCTAATATTTGTCCTACTAATGCTATCCATGAAATTTACCAATATTTAGAAATCAAAAACTTATTAAAAAATAAAAAAGATAAGAAAATTATTTTTTCTATAGCACCAGCTGTTAGAGTTGCTTTAGGAGAACTATTAGGATTTCCAGTAGGCACTAATTTAGAAAATAAAATTCCTACTATTTTGAAACAAATGGGTGCTGATTTTGTATTTGATATTACTTTTGGTGCTGATTTAACAATTATGGAAGAAGCTATGGAACTTGTAAATAGAATTAAAAATAATTCAAATTTACCCCAATTCACAAGTTGTTGTCCTTCTTGAGTAAAATATTGTGAAATATTTTATCCACAATTATTGAATAATTTATCATCAGCAAAAAGTCCAATTGCTATGCAATCTTCAATTATAAAAACATATTTTGCTAATAAAATTAACAATAAAAATATTATTCATATTGTAATAGCACCTTGTACAGCTAAAAAATCTGAAGCAAATAGAAAAGAATTAAGTATTTCTAAAAAAGATACAGATTACATACTCACAACACGTGAATTTGGTATGTTAATTAAAGAATTTAGTATTGATGTCAATAATTTACTAGAAAGTAAATTTGATTCTCCTATGCAATTAGGGTCAAGTGCAGGTGTAATTTTTGGTGCTTCTGGGGGAGTTTGTGAAGCTGCATTAAGAACAGCATACTATTTTGCAACAAATAAAGATTTACCAAAAGATAAACTTGTATTTAATTCAATTAGAGGAATGAATGGAATAAAAGAAACTCAAGTTGATTTCGATGGAAAAATAGTAAAAGTAGCAGTATGTAACGGAATGAATAGTGCTGTTAAACTTATTAATAAGCTATTAAATAAAGAAATTTATTATGATTTTATTGAAGTAATGAATTGCATTGGTGGATGTATTTCAGGTGGTGGTCAACCAAAAATCAAAATTCCTTTTATAAATGATACAAGACTAAAACGAATGAATGCTCTTTATAAAGAAGATGAACAAATGGAAGTTCGTTTATGCCATAAAAATCCTGAAATTATTGCACTCTATGATGAATTTTTAACTCATCCTGGATCTAAATTATCTGAAGAAATTCTTCATACACATTTTGAAGATAAATCTTACTTGATTAAAGCATATAAGAAATAAATCTTGTTACATAAATTAATCTTTTAACAATTTATCTTTTCTTGCTTCATATTCTTGTTTTGTAATAATTTTCTTTTCATATAATTCATGTAACTTTAAAAGTTTATCTTCTTTAGAAGAAAATTCATGTACATCATTTTTGACAATTTGACAATTTTTGTCAGTAAATTTACCAGAAAGAACTGAAATAAAATCTATCAATCATCAAATTCCTAATCCACCAAATGTAAGAAAAAACAAAATACCTGTACCAATTTTACCAACATATATACGATGAAACCCACCAAGAAAAACCATTAATAATACACATACTATAAAAGATTTTTCACTACGACCACTTTTTATATTTTTTTTATTACACATATTAATAACTATTATATATCTTTTTTATTACACATATTAATAACTATTAATTTAATATTACATATATTATAAACAAAATTCTATATATAAAGATTTTACCAACTAATTAACTATTGATAGTTATAAATTCATATTGAATAACATCTTCTATTATGAATTCTTTAATCTTAGTTGCATAACCAACATCATAATAAATATAACCACAAGTATTGAATGATATATTGTACCATCTATTGTTATTGCTTCAATAAGCCCACCAAATTCTGACCATCCAATTAAATTTCGATCAAATTTAGGGACATAAGCAAGCAAACATTTAGGACCATTTATGCCTTCTGCAGAATTATTCAATCTACTAATGCTACAATCATAAGTAATATAAAAATAGATTGTTTTTGATTTGATGCACTTTTTTTCTACTTCAACTTTAAATTTTTAATATATTTTGGATAACTCTTACAACTTGTTAAATAAATTGTTGGTGTAACTGTTGTTAATATAACACAAGGTAAAAACAATAATTTAGCTAATTTATTCATATATATATATATATATTGGCAAACTAATTAATTTTTTTGTGCAAGTAGTTATGAACAATATAATTTGATAACTATCAATATATTACATAAGCAAAAACAAAAGAGATTAAAATAATTTTTTTAATTATTAATTAATAGCGAACAGTAGCAACTAATTAAGTCTTTATTTTCTTCAAATCTTGTTGCTTTAATTGCAATTCTTGTGCATTTTAATAAATTAATAAGATTATTTTTAATTTTTTTTATGTGATTTTTTAAAAAAATTTTATCACAAATAATAGTTAAATCAATGTTATTTATGTATTCATTTTTATTTAAAAAAGATAAAGCTTTTTTTAAAATTTTAATTGAATTAATATTTTTATTACTTTTTTTAGTATCAGGAAAATATGTTCCTATATCTTCTTTTGATTTAGCACCTAAAACAGCATTTGCAATAGCATGGAGTATTAAATCACCATCTGAATGCGCAACAATTTGATAATTTACTTTTATAGGAACTCCGCCTAATTTAATAGTGGAATTTCTTTTTTCAACTAATTTATGATAATCAATGGAGTTACCTATTAAAAACATATTAATTTAAGATATTAATATTATAAAAATAATATTATGCAACTAATTGATGGTAAATCAATATCATTATTGATTAAAGAAGAAATCAAAAAAGAAATTAATTTATTAGGATTTAAACCCACTTTAACAATTATTCAAGTAGGTGAAAATATTAGTAGTGATATTTATATAAGAAATAAAATAAAATTAGCGAGTGATTTAAATTGTGAAACTAAATTACTTAAATTTAATGAAAATATTACTGAAGAACAATTAATTAATGAAATTAAAAAACTTAATAATGATGTACACACAAATGGAATTTTAGTTCAATTACCTATACCTAAACATATAAATGAACAAAAAATTATTGAATCTATTTCACCTAACAAAGATGTTGACTGTTTTTGTTGGAAAAACATTGGTAAATTATGAACATGTAGATATAGTGATGTAGTATTAAAAAGTTGTACTCCAATGGCAGTTATTGAATTAATTAAACGTTCTAATATTCAAATAGCAGGGAAACATGTTGTGATCATTGGGAGAAGTAATATTGTTGGCAAACCATTAGCTGCATTATTCTTATTAGAAAATGCAACTGTTACAATTTGCCATTCTAAAACAGAAAATATTAAAAAAATAACCCAGCAGGCAGACATAGTAGTTGCCGCTATTGGCAAAGCTAAATATTTTAATGGTGAATATTTCAACAACAATGTAGTTGTAATAGATGTAGGAATTAATAGAGATCCTATTACTAAAAAAGTATGTGGTGATGTAGATTTTGAATCTGTAAAAGAAAAAGTTGCAGCAATTACTCCAGTTCCTGGTGGTGTTGGCCCAATGACTGTAATGATGGTAATGAAAAATCTCATTTCACTTGTAAAAATCCAAAAAGGTATAAAATAATGAATCTAGCAATTGTATTGTTTAGTGGAAATGGTAATAGATTTTGCTCTAAAATTGATAAAAGTCTAATTAAAATCAAAAATTCTTATCTTTTTACTTATCCAATCAATACATTGTTAAACAATAAAAATATAGAAAAAATTATTGTAACAGTAAATAATTCAAATCAAAAATTCATTAATACTTTTTATAAAAAACAAATTGCTACAAAAAAAATAGAAATAATTAAGGGAAGTAACAAATCACGGCAGCATTCCATTAATAAGGCAATAAAATATTTAAAAAATATATTAAAAAAGAATGACATTATTATAACTCTTGATGGTGATAGACCATTTATAAATAATGAAATTATTAACAAATCAATTGGAGTATCAAAAAAACATAATGCAGCAATAACAGTAATTAAAAATTATGATTCGATATTAAAAATTAATAATGAATGTAAATATATAAATCGTGATGAAATATATTTAGTACAAACACCTCAATCATTCAAATATAAAATTTGAAAAGAAACTAATAAATCTAACACGGATTTTTTTTCATCAATTAAATATAAAATTACAAATAAAAATTTAATATTTGGTTCAAGAAAGAATTTTAAAATTACAACTGTTGATGATTTGCAGTTACTTAAAATCTAATAATAATTAAATAAGAACCAGCGCCATTTAAAATAACTAGTGAATAATCTGATTTATTAATTAAATTAAATTCATTCCTAATATTTGGATAAATTTGGAAACAGTAATTTTGCAAATCATTATATGTCTCATTTTTATCAAAATTACAAATTAATAAATTATTATAAAGTTGTTTTGCATTATCATGAGAATGGAAATTTTGGTCATTATCTAATTGTTGATAAACTAATTTAGTATTACATTCTGTATTCACTGGATAAATATCAATAAAGCATCTTATTGGTTTTATATTAACAATCTTATTACCTAATTCAGATACATGAGCAATTTTTAACTTGCTTAGAAAAAATGGTACATCACTACCAACATTAATTGCTATATCTTTTAATTTTTCTTCTGATAAATGACCAATTTTATTATGTTTTAACAAAAAATCAATAAAAAAAGCAGCATTAGAAGACTCCCCGCCAAAGCCCGAACCAATAGGAATATATTTTTTTATTATTACTTTATAGTTAACAAAGCTATTAGGAAAATTTTTTAAAAACCAGTTTTTTGCTTTTGTAATTGAACAATCTTTTACATTTATTTTATATTTGCCATGAAATAAATATGATACAGAAAATTGATTTGACTTTTTTATTTTAATTTTGTCAAATATTTTTTTATAAAGTTGAATAACAGTACTTATATTATGTTTTTTATAATTGATATCAAAATTTTTGACTTTCAAAATTAAGTTAATTTTACTGTATGACTTTTTAAACATTGTTTTTTGTATGTTGCAATAACAAATATAAATTATAAATTTCTTTAGGTGTTAATTGTTCAGACCTAATATTTTTATCTAATTTCAATTTGTTATATGCATCATGTATGGTATTAAGATAATAAAATAGTTTTAAATTATTAAGCATTGTTTTTCTTCTTGCTAAAAATATTTGCTTAATAAATTTAGCAAAATAGATATTGTATTGTTCATCATTTTTAATAATTTTTACAAAAGTTGAATCTACTTTTGGAATTGGATTAAAGTTATATCTATCTATATCAATTAATAACTCGGTTTTTGAATAATATTGAGTAAGTGCACTAAAAGAATTATAAGGCTTTGTATTGGTTTGAGCAATCAATTTTTCCGCAACTTCCTTTTGTAACATACAATAACATATTTTAATTGAAGATTGTTGTAAAAATTTAATTATAAATGGTTTACTAATGGAATATGGAAGATTTGTGACAAAAATAGGATTTTCATATTCTTTAATTATTTGATTTAAATTACAAGTTAATATGTCATCATTTAATAAATGTATATATTTGTTAGTTGAATATTTTTTTGAAAGAAATTCACATAATCTTTTATCCAATTCAATTAAATATATTGGTTTTTTAAAAATTAATAATTCATCAGTTAAATAACCAGTGCCTGGTCCTACTTCAATGATCACATCAAAATTTCTATCATTAATTAAATAAACTAAATCTTTACATACTTTATTATTAACTAAAAAATTTTGACCTAGTTTCTTGGAAGGAACAAACTTCTTATGTGATGATATATTTTTAAAAATTGAATTAGACATTAACTAATAACAACATTACCAATGCTTCTTTTATATTGTTTTTTTCTTTTATAAACAATTAATTTGTGCATCATATAAGATTGAAGAATAGAAAATAATGCATTGAAAAATCAATAAACACCAACACCAGTAGGTGTAAAAGCTACGATTATAGATAAAACACCTGAAAATGCATATTGAAATAGTTTTCTTTTGCCACTTTCTTTACTACCTTTAAATGACATGGTTGTAGCATTTCTATTTCGAATTTTGGCTAATCTTGTTGGTAATCATGATGAAATAAATTGGATTGGAATAACTATTAATAAAAAGAATATATAGATTCAACCATCTTGAGTAAAATTACTAAATATTCTTGTTAATGGTGTGTATGAGAAATTCCAAATATTAAATAAAATTGTAGCTTTCAATGGACGCAAAATTGTAACTACACGATAAACAATTAAGAAAATAGGAAGAGTTAATAATATTTGCTCAAATGCTGCAAATGGTTTTACATTATTTTTTTTATATAAATCCATTATCTCTTGTTGTTTTAACTGTTTAGAATTAGTATCTTTTAGTCCTTTATACTTGGCATTAATTTCTGCTAATTTTCCATTAACTTCAGACATTTTCTCATTTTGGATAGCAGATTTAATAGTTGTAAGAATAGTAAATACTCTAATAATTAAAATTAACACAAAGATTGCTACTAATGCATTGAGTCCACCTCATGCTGTGTGTGAACCCCAACATATTTGCATTGTTAACCATGCACCTGGTCAAACAAAAAATGCATAAAATGGACCATAATTCATTGATCATTGATTGAATGTATGGTATTGTTGTAAAGGTGAACTAACTAAATCGTATTTTCAATCACCAGTAGTACCAAAATTAAAGCCGAATTCAAGACCTGAGCCAACAGATGTGCTTGATGCAACTAACGGATCAAATGAAGATTGAAAACAACCTCATAAACCCATTGTAAAAAAGAATAATAAAATCAAAATTTTAGTATATTTCCAAATTTTTAATAAAACTGATAAGAATTTTGATGATTTTGATTTAGGTTTAACTCAAAAAGGACTAGCAACATCATTATTAGTTGATGTATTATGCAATGAACTGTAATTGAATGCTGGCTTGTTACCTATTAATCAAATCATATTTATATTATTTTACTAATTAATGATTTAAAAGAAGTGCCATTCTTTATAAAATTATTAACATCATAAGCCTTTTTCACAATAACTAATAAATCTATGCTTCTGTTAAAATTATCAATTTGTTTCATAAAAACTCTTATTTGTCTTTTAATTTTATTTCTTTTAACAGCAGTAGGAAAAATTTTCTTACTAGTTGAAATAACAAATCTAATGCTAACATTAGTTTTATTTGGCAAATATTTAAAAATAAAAAAACTATTTGAAATAATTAAACCTTGATTAAATAATTTTTTAATTTCTTTTTTATTTTTAAGAGAGGTTAATAAAAACTTAACGTTCATCTGATGAAGATATGCGTTTACGACCTTTTAATCTTCTAGCTTTTAAAACTTTTCTTCCTTTTGAAGTAGACATTCTATTTCTAAAACCAGAAATTTTTGCTCTTTTTTTCTTATTAGGTTGATATGTCCTTTTCATAATCTTATAATATTATATAAATATTATTACACTACTTGAGCAAGTGGAATTATGAATTATGATTTACAATTAATAAAAAATAAATATGTAGATATCAAAAATAATATTAAAAAAAACATTAATAATGAGAAAACATTTAATGATTTTATTAACAATATTATTTTGCACTCATTAAATGGTAATGAAATAATTTTTTTAGTTGCTAATGAATTTATCAAAACAACTATAACTAATAATTATCTTGAATTAATTGAACATGCAATTAATGAAACTCTTAACTCAAATTTTCAATGTGTTTTCTTAACAGAAAATGAATTAAATTTTTTTAAAGAAGATAAAACAAATAATTTAAATAATAGTATTGTAAATTTTAACAAGGCTAATACAAATATAAATTTTTTATTTGAAAATTTTGTTGTTGATAATTTTAATAAAAATGCATTTAATGCTTTGAGAACAATTTTAAACAATAAAAAATGGAATCCTATTTTTATTAATAGTTCAGTTGGATTAGGAAAAACTCATTTATTAAATGCTATTGGTAATGAATATTTAAAATTCTACCCAACAACTAATGTTTTATATGTGACTTCAGACGAATTTATTAGAGAAATATATAAAGCATTATCTTCTTCTGATCATAATGAAATAGAGAGAATAAAAGATAAATATCAAATGGTTGATGTTTTGTTAATTGATGATATTCAATTTTTTTCTAAAAAAGATAAAATTAATGAAATATTTTTTAATATTTACAATCACAACATTAAAGAAGGTAAGATCATTATTTTAAGCAGTGATAAACCATACAATCAACTTGAAAATTTTGAAGATAGAATGAAATCTCGTTTTGCTCATGGTTTAAATATAGAAATTACTAAACCTAGTATTGAAGCAGTTGTAAAAATTTTAGAAAGCAAAATAAAAAGTAATGGTGAAGGATATATTTTTCCAAAAGATACATTGAATTATATAGCCCGCAGAAATCAAACTGACATAAGAAAATTAGAAGGCTGCCTTAACCAAATTGTATTTTATGCATTTAATAATTTACCACCTAATTCAATAATCACAATACAAACTGTGCAAATAGCAACTGAAAAAAGTCGGCAAGATGAAGTAAATAATTATGGATATGATGTTGATCCAGAATTAGTAATTGAACAAATTTGTTTAGCTTATAACATTGATATGAAATTAGTAAAATCTAAATCAAGGAAAAAAAATATCTCAAATACACGTCAGATTTGTATGTATGTATTAAGAAAAAAATTCAACATGCCGTATGCACAAATAGGAACATATTTTCAAAATAGAAATCATTCAACAATTATTGAATCAGTAGATAAAATTGAAAAAATAATTAAAAATGATGAAAGTTTAAAAAAATTTATAGAAAATATTTACAAAAATATATAACTTCCAACATTCCAACACTCTATATAATAATAAAATTAAATAAATATAATATAAAATACTTTAATTTATGAAACTTAAAATAAACAAAAATAAATTATTAAAATCTTTACAGTTAGCAAATAATTTCACTGATGATAGTAATATTAATCCAATTTTATCAGGTATATTATTTAAAGTTACTGATGATAAATTACTATTAACTTCTTCTAATTTAAATTCTTATAGTCAAATTACTTTAATTAACGATTTTAATTGTGATACAAAAAATACATCCTTTTTAATAAAAGGAAAATTGTTATATGAAATTATTATTAATTTAAGTTCTAATGAAATTACTTTGGAAATAATTGATGAATCAACATTAAGAATTAGCGATAATGATTTCTCATGTAATTTAAATTTATTATCACCATCTTCATATCCTGCAATATCTTTTGATTGTAAAGATTGATTAAATTTTGAAATTTCTAAAAAAATCTTATTAAAAATTTCTAATAAAATGCCATTATTTGTTTCACAAGACACCGATAAGAAATCTACACTTGGTGAAATATTATTTGATTCATTAACTGAAGAAAATAAAATTAAAATTTTAGCAACTGACTCATCACATTTATTTTGTTTTGAAGATCAATTCAATGGTAATAAAACTAAATTTACTTTATCTCCTAAACTTTTATCGTTTATCAATTCTTTATGTATTGATACAAAATCTGATGTAATTAACTTTTATTTAAAAAATAACAAAATAATAATTAAAAATGATAACAATTTATTCTTTTATACACTTTCAGAATTAAACTATCCTTCAACAACAAAAGTATTTACACGTGAATATCCTAATATTTTTAAAATCAATAAAACTACATTAATAAATGCTTTAAATAGAGCATTTCCATTAGCTACTGCTGTTACTCAAGATAACGATAGAAATTCAATTAAATTTACTATTAAAAATAATTCAATATCAATTTTATCACGAAGTGTTAATTTTGGTGAATGTTACGAAGAAATTCCAATCACAGAATCCAATATTAATAAATCATATGATTTTAAAATTAATGTAAAATTTCTTTCACACATCATTAAATGTTTTGATAATGACATTATTACATTCAATTTCAATAAAGAAAATCATCCAATTTTATTTACTGATGAAAAAGATCCGACAATTAAATTTATAATCATGCCATTGGTTAATTAAATTATGTCTTTATTAGCAGGTATTATTGGTCTCCCTAATGTTGGTAAATCCACATTATTTAATGCTATTACAAATTCAAATGTAGAAGCTGCTAATTATCCATTTGCTACTATTAATCCTAATGTAGGTGTTGTTAAAGTAAATGATGAAAGATTAAAATTATTATCTGATTTAATAAAACCAAATAAAACCACATATGCCATTTGTAAATTCATTGATATTGCAGGATTAGTTAAGGGTGCTAGTCAAGGTGAAGGTTTAGGTAATCAATTTTTAGCTAATATTAGAGATGTTGATGTAATATGCCATGTTGTTCGTTGTTTTAATGATAAAAACATCACCCATTTTTACAACTCAATTGATCCTATTAGAGATGTTGAAATTATTAATCTTGAGTTAATAATTGCTGATTTAGAAACTATCAATAAATACATTGCAAAATTGATACCTAAAGTCAAATCAGGTGATAAAAAATTACAACCTGAATTAGATGCATGTAATAAGGTTAAAGATACATTAACTAATAATAAATTAGCTAAAAATACTATGCTTTCTGATGATGAAAAGAAAATAATTAAAAAATTAAATTTATTAACATTCAAACCTATTCTTTATATTGCTAATATTAATTATTCTGATATTACCAATCCTAATAATAATGAACTTTATAAAAAACTATTTGCATATATTCACAATAATTCAACCGATGAAATTATTCCTATTTCTGTTGCTATGGAATATGAGATTTCTAAATTATCAGAAGATGAACAACAAGAATTTATTAAAGATCTTAATATTAATGAAAAAGGATTAGATACTTTAATAAAAAAAACGTATAGTTTATTAGGTTTAAGAACTTTTTTTACATTTGGTAAGGATGAAACAAAAGCATGAACTTTCATTGATGGTATGACAGCTGTTGAATGTGCTGGTTTAATTCATACAGATATTCAAAAAGGTTTTATTAAAGCTGAAGTTTATAGTTATAAAGATTTACTTGAATTAGGTTCAGAATTAATGGTTAAAGAAAAAGGAAAAATTAGACTTGAAGGCAAAAATTATTTGATTCAAGATGGTGATGTATGCTTTTTTAGATTTAATGTTTAAATTTTACTAGAATAGAAAATTCCATGAGGATTATTACTATTTCAATTTATATGATCTATAGAAATCAATGGTAATTCTTTTGTACCAATTTCCCCTTTAATAATACCAAAACATTCAGTGTAATTTTCATTAGTAGGATTCTCAATAAAAACATAATTAAAATTTGATCAGAATTGATGATCGTTTTCAATAATTGAAATTTCTACCCCAATATTTGCGGCATCATAAACAAATTGAATAAAATTTCCTTGGACTAAATTAAAATCATCTGTAATAACATTTTTGGTAAAAATAACTGTTATTCAAGCTTGAAAATGTTTTATTACAAAAAAGTTATTTGTTACTTTAGAATTTAAAAAATCAATTTCATATTGAGCAGAGATATTACAACTATTACTATTAAATAAGGAGTATATACTTTCTCCTTCAGGTGTTATTTGATACGAATATGATGATACATCTAATGTGAATTTATTGATACACAAAAAATTAAAATAATCAAACAATATTTCATTTATTTTTTTTTCATTAGAAGATAATGATTCACATAATTTGTTTTGTGCTTCTTCAACACTGGAACAGTCAGCAAGTCTAATTGATGGTGTATTGAAATTATCAAATACTATTTTTTTTATATGAGAAAAATAATCATTGTTATTATTACAAGAAGTTAAATACAATGGGCACATTAATAAACATGTAAATATTTTTTTAATTTTTAATCTCATTTATACCAACTCTATCAATATATTATCTAATTTATCAATATTTTTTACTCTTAAATAATTATTTTTAATAATAATTTGTTTTTTATCAATTTTATTTTTAAAAAAATTATATGCTTTTAAATTATCTTTATTTTTTAAATTTATACCTTGGATTAATCTTAAACCCATCATTAATATTTGGAAATAATATTCTTTTTGTTTATATTTTTGATTAATTTTTTTTAATGAATTAATATTACCTTCATAATGGTAATAATTCATTTTTTCAAATCCATATGCACCTAAACCTAATCCAATTCATTCTTTTGTTTGTCAATATGCAAGATTATGTTTTGATTGATATTTTTTATCAATGCACCAATTACTTACTTCATAACGATGATATTTGTTTTCATTCATCTTGTTCATGATTAATAATAATTGTTTATCAATTAATTCATCATTTTGTTTATATGATGTTTTTGATAAGATTGAATTATTTTGTATTTCTAGACTATAAAACGAACAATGTGGTATTTTGAATTTTTTAATAAATTTAATATTAGTAATAATATCATTTTGATTCATTTGATTAAAACCATAAATAAAATCACAACTTATGTTTGTGATTTGGTGTTTTTTCAATATTTTAATACCATTTATTACATCAGAAAGGTTATGTTTCCTATTAAATAATTTGTTAATCTTATCATTAACAGATTGAACTCCTATTGAAACTCGATTTATTCCGCACTTACTAAATGTATTTGCTTGCTGTTCATTAATAAATTCTGGGTTACATTCAATAGTAAATTCATAATTTTTACTAAGTTTATTTTTACACAATGATAATAACTTTAAAAGTAAATTATTGGAAAGCGAATTTGGTGTTCCTCCACCTATGTAAATTGTTTTAAATTGATGATTATTAAATTTTGAAATTTTGCAAATTAAGTAATTAATATATTTTTCAATTTTAATATTATCATTTTCAATTAATCTCATAAAATCGCAATAAGTGCAAATTGATTTGCAAAAAGGGATATGAATGTATAAATGTTTTATTTTTTTATTCATTTATTTATCTCTTTAAATATTGTTGGTTTGTTGTTTTGATTAAACAAAATATGTTCACCATATTTATTTCTAATCCAAGTAATTTGTCGTTTAGCATATCTTCTGATTTTTTGTTTGATTAATTCAACATCTAATTTATGTTTGTAAGTTAATGATAAATAAATGTCATAGTATCCAATAGCTTTTAACGCTTGATTTTTTGATCAATCTATATCTTTATATTTTGATATTATCCCTTTTACTTCATTAATCCATCCTACTTCAAACATTTCATCTACCTTTTTGTTAATAGAATTGTATAGATCATCTCTTGTCGGGTAATTGCATTCAATCATCAAATAATCATAAATATTTTTGTTTGTTGATTTAGCTAAATTTAAATTATTAGTTTTATTGATTATTTGCAATGAGCGTATTAACCTTCTCCTATTGCTCGCACCAATTTTAGTAGCAATTTCTTTATTTTTATCATATAGCAATTTATAGATAGTTTCAGTGGATAATTCTGTAAATTCATCAGTTCGTTCATCTGCTAGTAGTTGATAATTTTTAATAATTGCATCAATATATAGATTAGAGCCACCAACCAATATAGCTAACTTTTTATTTTTTGTAATTTCTTGTATTTTTTTTTTACATAATTTTTTAAATTTAAAAACATCTCATTTATCAACAATACTAATAAATTGATTTAAATGAAATTTAGCACTATTTTTTTCTATTTTGGTTGGAGCATTCGTACCTATTTGCATATCTTTATAAACTTGAAATGCATCAGCATTAATAATTTCACCATTAAATTTATTTGCGATTTCAATAGCTAATTTTGTTTTATGAGTTGTAGTTGGTCCAACAATCACTAATAATTTAGGTAATTTTGTGTTCTTCATAATTTTTAATTTTTTGTAATATGTCGTTTACTGCTATTGAGGCTTCTCCATGTCCAGTAATAATCATATTTGGTCTACTTTCATAAAAACAACAATTACCAACAGCATATATGTTTGGTACATTGGTCATTTGATTTTTGTTTACAATAAATTGGTTAAATTTATTGGTATTAAATTGTGTTAAAAATTTAAAGTCAGTATTATTAATTTTTTGACCATATTGAACCAAAATATTGTCATAATTAACATATTTAATTTTCTTTGTAGTATTTTCAATTATTTTAAGACAATTTTTTTTAATTTCAACACATGAGTAATTTAAATAAACATTAATATTTTTAAATTGGTACAAGTGCTTAACATTTTCTCCATTAGCTCTAAATTCATCTCGCCTATGGATGATACTAATATCACAAGATGATACATTCCGTGCTATGTTGATTGTTCAATCAACTGCTGAATCACCACCACCTAAAACTATAATTCTTTTGTTTTTATAAAATTCATAATTTTTAGGTATGTAATCAATATTGCTTTTATTATCAATAGGAATTTTTAAAAGATTAGGTTGAAAAATACCATTTCCTATTGCAAAAATAATGTTTTTTGTATAAATTTCACTATTGTTATTTAATTTGCAAATGAATGTTCCTTTGTCTTCTTTAAAGTCCAATAATGTTGTGTTCAATAAAATGTTGGGATTCGATGATTCTAATTGTTTATTAATATGTTCAATTAGTTCGCTTCCTAAAATGGATTGATAAGAAGGATAATCAGTAATCATTTTATGTCCAAATAAATGTAATGGTTGACCACCAGTTTTACTAGTAGCTTCAATAAGCAAAATTTTTAGTCCTTTTTCTTTTGCAAGATATGCACAATAACTACCTACTGGGCCACCACCAACAATTAAAATGTCATATAATTCATTTAAAGGTGTATTTTTAATCATTATCATTAATGATTAATTATAATATTAGCATGTCTACTAAAATTGACTATAGAATTAAAAAAGTTTTAATTTCAGAACTACAAATTAAGAAGGCTTGTAAAAAAGCTGCAATTTGGGTTAATAAAACCTATGCAAATCTTAAAAAACCACTTATTATTGTTGCAATTTTACGTGGGGCAGTTTTATTTTTTGGTGAATTATTAAAAAATATTTCCATTGATGTTGAAACAGATTTTATTGCTTTTTCCAGTTATAATGGGAAAACATCTCAACAATTTAAACCTAAATTAATCGCAGACATTAGATTTAATATTAAAGATCGTGATGTTTTAATTGTTGAAGATGTTATTGACACAGGTTCTACTATTTTTGAAGCAATTCAATTATTTAAAAAAAGAAAACCTAAATCTATTAAAGTCATTTCATTAATTAAAAAGAAATTAAATATATTGACTTTTAAACCAAATTATTCATGCTTTACAGTTGGAAAAGAATTTATTGTTGGTTTTGGATTAGATTATCAACAAATATTTAGAAATTTGCCTTACATAGGTATTTTAAAAGATAAATATATCAAAAATTAAGGAACGATGATGAAAGAAAATAATTTAATAATGAAATCAGAAGGTAATAAATCAAATAACAATGATTCTTCTTTTACTAGGAATAGTTCTTCAGCCTCTCAACCAACAACTGGTAATAAAACTACATTTAAAGATTGATGAAAATATCTTAAATGATTTTTAATCATTGGTATTATTGGTTTATTAATTTTTACAATTTGATATTTATCTGTTCCGCATTATTCTGTTATTAGTTTAAATTCTCAAGGTATTACATATGGTTCAAAAATAGATGATAAAGGGAATAAACAAGAATGACTTGAGTTACATTATGGTAAAAATGCAGCAAACAAATCATACAAATGTTCTAATCATATTGATGCAGAATATTATGTAACAACTGCTCAATCAGATACATATAAATTCTTTTTTCAATCTGTAAGTTATGGTAAAATTTGTGTTTTAGTAAAAGATATTATTGTTAATGACGCTGAAATTATTGTAGGCGAAGAACATATTTCACATGTTTTAATGCATAAACTATATTCAAGTGAATTTGAATATACATATGCTCTTACTAATAATGCAAAATATGTTAAAGAGGGTAATAATATTTGAGTGCAAGTAGATGGAGAATATGTAGATGAACAAAATTTAAATTTGATTAATCATTTTAATATAGCAGTTACTGATGCATCAACTCCAACTTCAAATAATTTTTTATCAATCATTATCCAATTATTACCAACTGTATTGATGGTTGGTTTATTTTTCTGATACTTTTCAAAACTATATAAAATGCAAGGTGGCAGTGATGGTGAATCAATTTGATCAGTTGGTAAATCACAAGCTAAAATTGCAAAAAGTAATGTTAAATTTAATGACGTTGCTGGTTTAAAAGAAGAAAAAGAAGAATTAATAGAAGTCGTTGATTATTTAAAAAATCCTAATAAATATGCTGCAATGGGCGCTCGGGCTCCAAAAGGTGTAATTTTATATGGACCTCCAGGAACAGGTAAGACATTATTAGCTAAAGCTGTTGCTGGTGAAGCTAAAGTTCCATTCTTTCAAGTTACTGGATCTTCATTTGAAGATATGTTAGTAGGTGTTGGCGCTAAGAGAGTTAGAGATTTATTTAACAATGCAAAAAAAACTGCACCAAGCATTATATTCATTGATGAGTTTGATTCAGTCGCTGCCAAAAGAGGAAAAATAGATATTGCTGGTGGTGGAGCAGGTATTGCTGATCAAACAATTAACCAATTACTTGCTGAAATGGATGGATTTAATACAAAATCAGGCATTGTAGTTATTGCTGCTACAAACCGATTAGATGTTTTAGATAATGCTATGTTACGTCCTGGTCGATTTGATCGCCATGTTCAAGTTAATTTACCTGATTTAAAAGAACGTGAAGCAATATTAAATATCCATGCAAAAAATAAAAATATTTCAAACAAAGTAAATTTAGCTGATATTGCACGGAGAACTCCAGGTTTTTCAGGGGCGCAATTGGAAAATGTATTGAATGAAGCTACTTTATTAACTGTAAGAAATAATAAACCTGCTGTTGGTATGAAAGAGATTGATGAAGCAATAGATCGAGTAATTGCTGGTCCTGCAAAACATACAAGAGTAATAACTGAAGATGAAAAAAAACAAATTGCTTATCATGAGGCAGGACATGCTTTAGTTGGTTTAAATATGCCAGGTAGTGATGTAGTTGAAAAAATTACAATTATACCACGTGGACAAGCAGCTGGATATACACTTGTAACTCCTGAAAAACAAGAATTGTCAATTCAAAAGAAATCTGATTTATTAGCTATTATTACAGCAACACTTGGTGGTAGAGCAGCTGAAGAAGTAGTTTATGGAAAAGATAAAATATCTACTGGTGCAAGTAATGATCTACTTAAAGTAACAAATATTGCTAGAGCAATGACTACTCAATTAGGTATGACTGATATAGGTATGACCCAATTCATACCTAGTGAGGGTACTGTAAATCCTTATTCTAAATCTTACTCTGAATCAACTGCTTTGAAAATTGATTCTGCTATTGAGAAAATTATTCAAGATCAATATGCTAAAGCAAAACAAATTATCAAATCTAATAAAGAAGAATTAGACTTGATTGTTGAATCATTATTGATTCTTGAAACAATTGTAAAAGATCAAATTGATTACATTCACAAAAATAAAAAATTACCTATTGATGTGATTGAAAAGAAGAAACAAATGCAACAATCAATTACATCAGAAGTAAAAGATACAAATAATTCAAATAAAAAAATTAATTAAATGTTTTTTTAATTATTAATTCAATTTCTTCAAGTGGTCTATATCCTTGAATTGTGTTTATAGGTTTTCTATCTTTATAAAAAATCAAAGTAGGGATAGATGCAATTCCTAAACCTAAAGCCAACCCATTTTCTTGGTCCACATTTACTTTACAGAAATAAATATCTTTATGTTTTTCTACTAATTTATTAATAATTGGTGATAACATTTGGCAGGGGCCACATCAATCAGCAAAAAAATCAATTACAACAAATTTATGATCTTTTAATATTGATTCATATTCATTTTGACTAATATGTTTTATTTCCATATAAGAAAAATTATATAAATTTTTTTATTACATTTTGGTGTTTATACCTTATTTACAGATATTAATAAAAGAGGTGCATGAATGCAAAAAGTATTAATATATCTATTAATTAAAAATGATTTTAATTGGGATAAAACATTTAATGATTTAAAGAATAGAATTTCAATAGACACAAACAAAATAAATGAAATTATTAAGAGAATAGATTTTGAATATATATCAATTATTTCACCTAATTATCCAAAATATTTGACTAAAGTATATAAACCACCATTTGAATTATTTTATCTTGGTAATTATAATTTGTTAAATAAAAAAAGGATTTCCATATTAGGACATATTAATGATAACAATTTACCATATATTAAGTTGTTAATTAATAATGAGTATGTGCTTTGTTTTGATTATTTGTTGATGAACAAAAACGACATAAAAGTATTAATAAAAAATAACATTCCATCAATAATTTATTTTTGTGATCCAGCAAAAACTAAAGAATTTGGAGAATTATTAAATGACAATATTTGCTTAATATCAGAATATTGTGTTAAACCAAAAAAGGCTGAAGAAAGTTATTTCAATAGATTATTTTTCGGATACAAAGAAGCATTAATGATAATTGACAAAAATATTGAGTTAAATGAATTTCAAATTTCCCACATTAATAACAATAAAATAAATGTAATGTCACTATTTAAAAATAATAAAAGCATCAAAAATATTAATCCAATCATAATAAATGAATTAGAAACGCTAAAATTAGTTTTTATATATAAAAACTATTAAAAAAT
>AUXO013952638.1_pt1 | contig 56744 bp, 42 predicted proteins | sample 768731 | NCBI WGS metagenome assembly AUXO01 (sample SAMN02715735, study PRJNA202380) | gut metagenome | biome: sheep rumen | host: Ovis aries | place: New Zealand: Palmerston North
ACGGCAGTTTAGCAAACTGCTGGTTTCAGCCACTCACCCAAACTTCCTTACCGGTCGGTTCTGAATTACCAGAGCATTATGTCTCAAATGCGAATGCAAAGGTAATATTATTATTTTAGAATGAAAAAATAATAGCAAAGAATTTGTTTGCTGTTAATATTTATTAACTATTGATACATGTCTGTTTCTGCAAATGACAGGGGCATTAGATCCTTTACGCTATTGACCACATACACTACTTCTGTACCATAGAGCAAAATGCGTACGGGTTTCTTGTATCTATCCTCGATTTCAAGGATAACCTGTCTGCATGCTCCGCAGGGAGACACAGGTCTTGGTACCAGACCATTTGTGTTTTTTGCGGCAATGCACAATGTGTTTATTGCCAATTCGGGATACTGTGATTGAGCCGCAAAGATAGCCGACCTTTCAGCGCAAAGACCAGAAGGGAAAGCGGCATTTTCTTGGTTTGCCCCTATTACAATTCTTCCGTCAGAAAGGCGAATTGCTGCACCTACGCAAAAGTGACTATATTTAGAATAAGAATTGTCAGTAGCCTTGATGGCTTTGTCAATAAGTTCTTGGTCTTCCATGGGCAGCTCCTCAGGCGAGCAATATTGGATGTTGATTTCGATTTTTATATTTTCCATGACTCAAGGTATTAAGGTCTTTATTGTTTTCTGTATTCGTAACAGCCGATGTCGGGTTGATCATCACGTATCATGCCTTCACGGTCAAGAGGCAAAGAGGTGCTTGCGTCAGCCTTGCCTATAGCAGCGCTAACGGAGTCAAGATGAAAGTCGTATTGTTGCTTATCAATATCTACTTTCACAAAATGTTTGTGTCCATAAGAAACACTATCTTTGATATCCTCGTAAATGACGTTTTTAAAAAACAAGCTATCGTCTGTCTTGATAACAGGTGTGCGGATGATGCAATGGTCGAATAGGAATTTAAAAGCCACACTATCCTTTCTCTCGCAAATGAGCACGTCATCTGCATACCCCGTTATCAATGAGTTTTGGCAAAGGAAATTAACGACTGGGAAATACTTAGACGAGAGCATCAAAGCCATTCCACGATTTGAATCAAAAGGATAAAATTGCGCCAATGTGCAATTGTTCACTTTCACCTGTCCTCCATGAATCATCAAGCAATCATATAAGGTGTTGGTGATTTGACTATTGTCTATCTCAGCCATGCAATTCTCTAAATACAATCCATATCCTTGGCAATTATGTACCGTGGATGATGATAGCGAGAGAGAAGATTGGTTTATGTCGCATGAATCTACAACAATGCCGTTAAACGTACTATGCACATCTGTATATTGCAAGACGTTGCCGTATGAAGATTCGAAAATGCGAATGCCTAACCATTGTCCTGAAACATTGTCGTAAGGCAGATAATCAAACATTCTGTCAATACGGTCACCACGTAATACGACATTGGCATCAGGTTTACCGTTACATATCAGTTTTCCATACACGTCAATCCCCGCATTGTTGTGGAAGTAAAGCGTTGTGCCAGCATCAATCGTCAGCGTGGCTGCACTATCTACCACAATTCCTCCATAAACAACCATAGGTTTGGTTGTTGCCAATACCGTATCTTTTGAAACGTGAAGATGGTTGACCAATGTCGCATCCCAACTAAAGGCGTTTAGATTGACACGTTGCTCCACGCCACTCTCCAATGTGAAAAGCAAATTGTCTTCAAGATACTTGGGATCATCCGAGTAGGTAAATGTAGAGGTCAGTTCTACGAATACGCGAATACTGTCTTTGTTTCGTATCTCCACTTGATTGCTTTGGTAGCCATTGCTTGGTCCCAGGTAAGTTCCGTCAACATTCACCCTGAATCCCGTTTGGTTACCATGCTCCAATCTGATGTTAGCACAGCGAATACCATCGCCAGAACGATTATAGACCCAAAACGATTTGGTGGGAGTAGGGACATTGCTGAAAACGGTATCCAACTTAACGGTATCTGTAGAAAAAACAAGGAGATTACTTCGTGAAGTGGTAAACGAATCATCATCACTACACGAGCAAACCATCATCAAAAGAGTGGTCAACGCTATGAGCAAAAATCTTTTTCTCATATTAAGATAACGATAAAAAATACCGTTTATTATAATTCAACGATTCTTATGTTTCACGCACCACGTGTACGTACCATATTTATATATAATCCATGCTGTGACCAAAAGCACTAACATGAACTTGCTCTTTTCTTCGTATTCAGAAAGAAGTGAATATCCCACAAACAATCCCAAGCCTATACCGCATTCCCATGCCAAGAAAAACGAGCTTTGAGACGTTCCCCTCTGACAATGCAAACTAAGTTGGATGAAATACAACAAGAAACGGGTTCCCACCAAACCCAATCCATATCCTATAAGCATGGGAGTAATGTATATGGAAATCTCTTGCATGGTCATCGAGATGAGTGAGGCTAACGCCATGAACGCCAACCCTGTCATTGTCTCCACCTTTGGATCTAAAAGTTTGTCGATATGTTTCTCTGACAACAATGCAAGGGTAAGTCCCAGCAACAACATTCCATAAAAAAGGAGAGAGACATTCATGGTCAATAGAACACCAACCGCAGTGGTTATCAATATAAGATTGAGAAAAGGCAACCATGCTGATGACAGGAAAAAACGATCAAGGCTGAAATGAGATACATTCTCGTCGGGTACCTTGAAGGGGAATTTCACAGACATGATCAATATAAAGGCAACTACCGATAGAATAGCTGAAACATCGAATGCCATATAGTCTCCACCAGGCAAATAGACGTCTAATGCTATTGCCAACAACGCCCCTAATGGTAATCCCATCCTACCAAACCACGCTACGGTGAGATTGGCTTCCGTGCGCTTAAAAGATTCACTGATGTCTATGATCAACGTACTACATAACACCATCTGCGACAAACCGAAAAACGCACCTAACACGAATCGATAAAAGGTGTAGATAATCATGTCGTGTGACACTTCGCCCAACCATTGATGACCGTGGGTGAACAGAGCGAGTGAAGCTACCATCAACAACACTGCCCATAGACACACGCTATTGCGTCGGTAGCGCTGAATCAACCAATTACACAAGGGACCAAAGACAAACAATCCTAACGAATAGACACCCATCACAATGCCCACCTGCCATGAAGACAAGTCTTCTACTTCCATCAAATACTTTGGCAAAATAGGTATCAACATACAAACCGACATCGAGAGGAATAGGTTGGCAAATGTCAACATCCAAAACTCACGATGCCAAAGTTTTTCGTGTGTGGGTGTATATTGTGTGTCTATCATCTTTGATTGTCAAATAGTCGGAGCATATCCATGTACCCCACTCCCTCGAAGTGGGGCAATACCTTATCACAATACGGCAGGATGTCTTCTCGTGAGTTGGTGGTATATAAGCCAACCACCTTCATGCCCGATGCCTGAACAGCTTTTAAGCCATTGAAGCTGTCTTCAAATCCAACACAATCACAAGGTAAAGCATCCAAGCTTTTTGCTCCTTTTAGATAGCAATCTGGGTCAGGTTTGCTTTTGCTGAAATCCTCAGATGTGAGAATCCTATCAAAGTAAGAAACAAACTCAGGATGTTTTCGATAGACGTTTTCCATTTTGGGAAGATTGCTACTGGTAATGACAGCCGTCTTCACGCCATGTTTACGCAGGTCCAAAATAAAAGATTCAAACCCCTTGACGTAATCATACGACATATTGCGCTCAAACTCATCCAGCTTTCTGGTTATTTCCTGCTGAACCTGTTCCATCCCGTGAAACAGACGGTCGTATATCTGTACCAGAGTCTGACCTTTGATTAGGTCTTCCAGTCCTTCTTGATGAGGAAAATAATGACGCATTTGCTCACCCCAAAACACACTGTATTGAGACTCTGTATCAACTATTACACCATCTAAATCAAATAAAGCTCCCTTCATTACATTATTCCTTTGCGAGTAATTGGTCCATCACCTCAATGCCTTTCGGGGTACATAATCCGCGGAAAAACAATAAAATGATATTTCTGAACACATGTTCTAAACCATATTGATTATACATACGTGACTCCATGACAAACTCACTCAACTTCTCTGCCAATTGTGAAATGAGTTCAAAGTCAACGTCTTCCCTAAAGTATCCGTCTTCCATGCCTTTCTTCAAGAACATGACACCACGTTGTTGGTGTTGTATGTGTCTTTCTCGTAAGTAGTCTCTCACGACCTTGAACTTTTTCACGTCCTCGTAAAACACGGGGTTTACATTTGCGAGGTCTTTGATCTGCATTCTGTAAAACTCCATGATGATGTCAATAGCCCCCATGTTTTTGTCATTGGCAAAAGAAGACAACGCCTCATTGCGTTGCTCATCTTCCATTCGTATGCATTCAAGCAACAATTCTTGTTTGTCGGAATAAATCTCGTATAGGGTACGTTTTGAAATAGTGAGTATCCGTGCGATGTCATCCATCTTTACAGACCTCACTCCCTTGCGCTTAAATTCACGCATGGCAACTTCAAGAATTCTCCCTTTCAATTCTCTTCTGTAAATCGTAGGATTTGCTGATGTTCGCATAAAATATTAATTCATTCTGCAAACTTACACAAAAAAAATGAAATATTTTTCTATAAACACGAAAATCTATCCTTTTTGCCCATCAAACACATTATATACGACATGCAAACACCATCTTTACCATCAACAAAAAGTACATCTACGATTCTGATGGTCTCAATTCTACAGAATAAGTTTCCAAATCCTCATTTATACGATAAATATAAAAGGTCTTGTTTTCAGAAGTAAAAAAATCATCTATTTCAGGTAAAGGTATATCTAATACTGTCTTAGCTGACCCCGTTTTAATAAAATTAAATACTTTGGACATTGGAAAAGACTCATTTATTACATGGATTGACTTATTAGTTAACGAATCTGTATTGTTAACCACTATTATATAATAATACTTATTATTTGGTTTGTACACATTATGGGAAACTTGATTTTTAGGAATGCAATAACTTTTTATAAGATCTAGTTGATCTGGCAATATTCTCGAACAATGCCTTCTATCTTTTCCATCAGTTAAATAATAAGCCATCCATACACGTTCAAAATCGCCCAAATATTGTCTCCGTGTAAATTTTTTAGTATACCAATTGTTTTTTGTTGCTAACAAACTATCATACTTTACGTCAATAACTGTTTCATTCTTTGCGATTCTTGCATTTTCCCACAATTCATTATAAGCATTAGAAATTACTATTCTTTCATTATATATTTGTATAGAAGAATATACAAAAAAAACGGTTATAATAACATTTATAGCTAAATGATATTTAGATAATATTTTTCCACATAATTGATATAATAATATCACTAAAAGAATCGTTGCATACAAATTAACGCTCATCAATTGGCGATGGGTATTAAAGGCTACGAAGACAAGAAATAATATATTAAAAAACATTATTCCAAAAAGTAATTCATATTCCTTGTAAAAAGAAATCAATATATTTCTTTTTTTTAACCACATAAAAACGATTGTTCCAACAAATAACACTAAGACTTTTCCACCGCCTCCGAATAAAAAGAAAAAATTCTTAACGAACCGAATCAGAATAAAAGTATCGGGAACTTCTCTTTCGACACGCACTAAATTTCCTGGAGCAACAACTACAATAGCACTTCCTATTAAAAATCCTATTACTATAGGAATAACACTCCCTTTAAATAATTTCGGATTCTTAATATAGTAATAAAGGAAATAGCCAGAAATACCAATGCAAAAACTCTCCTGTAAGGAACCAACAATTAATGACAACAAGAAGTATGCTATTCCATATAAAGTATTAACAGATCTTTGTTTTTTCCTTTCATTTTCATAGAAAATAATAAAAAGCATATAAAAAACAGCACACCACAAATAATTCACTGCCCCAGAAACATATCCAATAATCGTGTAATTCCACTGAGGCAAAAAGAGTAACAAAGATAACAGAGTTATTGATAATAGTGCGGAATCATTTTTCGTTCGTTGTAAAATATACCAATATATTAAATATAAAAAACACAAAAAAACAATTGTATTGACGACATAAAAAGCCTTTAATCCCCAAATTGCACAAAACATTTGGACAATACAATGGATAAGAAAACGTCCATTTCTCAAAAAATAATGATCTATTTGAGAATTGAAAATATCTGTAAAAGATTCTATTCTTTTTGGAATTTCACAATAGAACGCATAAAAGACATCGTCATTAATAAACATATTATGACAATCCCATGCGTAAAAAACCACACCAATTACGACAAAGGATAGGGCGAAAAAAAACTTAGATAATTTCATTGAAATTGAAAATTAATCAAGATGATTACGATATTCTTGTATGATATAAGTGGGACGTTTTTTGGTTTCGTTAAAAATTCTTCCTACATATTCTCCTAAAATGCCTAAGGCAATTAGCTGAACGGAACCCAAGAATAGTATGGTTGTTATTAGTGTTGGATAACCAGCTACAGGATCGCCCAAAATCAAGGCCTTAGCAAATACGACAATCATATAAAGCAATGCAACTATAGCTATCACAATTCCCATGATAGAGGCAAAACGTAGTGGCATCATGGTGAAACTAACGATTCCATCAATGGCCAGTTTTAACAAGCCAAAGAAGTTCCATGAAGATGTACCAGCAGCCCTTTCTTGAGTTACATATTCTACATAAGTCTTACGAAAACCAATCCAACAATACATTCCTTTTGTATAGCGTTCCTCTTCTCTCAGTTGTTTCAAGGAATCTATACATTTTCTGTCCAACAATCGGAAATCGCCGACATTTTCCAAGATATCATAACTCACAGAACTTTGTAATATTCGATAAAACAAAAGGGATAGTTTCTTTCTCAACCAACTCTCTTTTCCTCTCGTTATTCTTTTACCATAAACATCTTGGAAACCTTCCTCCCATTTTTGAAGCATATCGGGGATTACTGTTGGCGGATGTTGTAAATCTGCGTCCATGATTATCAAGCAATCACCAGTAACATAATCAAATCCAGCTAACATGGCTTTCTCCTTACCAAAATTGCGAGATAAGTCTACGTATGCAATCCGATTGTCCTCATTAAACAATTTTTTAATGACTTCTATAGTTTCATCTTTACTTCCATCATTGACAAACAAAACTTCCCAATCATATTGATTAAGACTATTCATCAATTTGTTCAGTTCTTCATACAAAAAAGGCAAAGATTCGCTTTCGTTGTAACAAGGAACCATGATTGAAACTTTCTTCTTTTGCATACTCCTAAATATTCATTTTGCTTATAATTTACAAAAATACAAAAAAATTTTTGAACCACAAAAAATGATTCTATTATTTGTCAAATACACATAAATTTATGCGTCAATTTTACTATAAAACTAACTTTTTGTACTCTCAAACTGTTACAAGATGTTGACTTTATTTATAAAAAAGGTAAATAATGGGTAAAATTTCAAGGAATTGTATTGTCAACATTCCGTGTTTTTTATTACCTTTGCAGATACGAAACCTGAAACTATAAATTGATATGGTAAAAATAACTAAAGAAGCCGCACTGGAATATCACCAGAGCGGAAGACCGGGAAAGATTGAAGTAAAACCAACCAAACCCTACAGAACACAAACAGACCTTAGCCTTGCCTACTCTCCTGGAGTAGCTTTTCCTTGTTTGGAAATTCAAGAAAATCCTGACAATGTTTATAAATACACCGACAAAGGCAACTTGGTGGCGGTGATAAGCAACGGTACGGCTGTGCTCGGACTGGGAGACATTGGTGCCATGAGTGGAAAACCTGTGATGGAAGGAAAGGGATTGCTTTTCAAAATCTATGGTGGCATAGACGTGTTCGACATAGAAGTGGACGAAAAAGACCCCGTGAAATTCTGTGAGGCGGTTGAAAGAATAGCTCCCTCGTTTGGCGGTATCAACTTGGAGGACATCAAGGCTCCGGAATGTTTCTACATCGAGGAAAGATTGAAGAAGAGCCTTGACATTCCTGTGATGCACGATGACCAACACGGTACGGCAATCATCTCAGCCGCTGGCTTGAAGAATGCTTTGGAGGTTGCCGGAAAGGATATTTCAAAGGTGAAAATCGTAGTGAATGGTGCTGGTGCGGCTGCCATTTCATGTACGAAACTTTATTGTGCCCTTGGTGCCGTGAAGGAAAACATTGTCATGATTGACTCTAAGGGCGTGATAACGAGCGACAGAGAAAACCTGACGGAACAAAAGAAGCTCTTTGCCACTGACCGTAAGGATGTCCATACATTAGAAGAGGCGATGGTAGGAGCAGATGTTTTCGTGGGATTGTCTAAAGGCAATATCCTCACGCAGGCAATGGTGCGCTCGATGGCTGACCGTCCTATTGTCTTTGCCTTGGCTAACCCAGTGCCAGAAATATCTTACGAAGACGCAATGGCAAGTAGGCCTGACGTGTTGATGGCAACGGGCAGAAGCGATTACCCTAACCAAATCAACAACGTGATTGGTTTCCCTTATATCTTCAGAGGAGCGCTCGACGTACACGCAAAAGCTATCAATGAAGAGATGAAGATGGCTGCCGTGCATGCCATTGCTAACTTGGCAAAGGAGGCTGTTCCCGATGTGGTCAATGATGTTTATCACGTAAACGACTTGACTTTCGGACCTAAATATTTCATTCCTAAACCAGTGGATCCTCGTCTTATCACCGAGGTAAGTGCTGCTGTTGCGAAGGCTGCTATGGACAGTGGTGTTGCCCGTCATCCTATTACAGACTGGGATGTGTATAAGAAAGGACTGATGCAACTATTGGGTCAAGAGACCAAACTTACCCGCAAGTTGCATGATACAGCTCGTCTGCATCCTCAAAAAGTGGTATTTGCAGAAGGCGGACACCCCACAATGATGAAAGCAGCCGTGCAAGCAAAGATGGAAGGAATCTGCGAACCGATTCTCTTGGGTAATGCTGACCGCCTCAATCGTATGGCTCAACGTTTGAAACTCGACTTGTCGGGTATCAATATCATAGACATGCGCGCAGACCAGGAACAAGGGCGCAGAGCAACATACGCCAAACACTTGGCGGAGAAAAGGCAACGACAAGGCTACACCTTCCAAGAGGCATACGATAAGATGTATGAACGCAACTATTTCGGTATGATGATGGTAGAGCAAGGTGAGGCAGACGCATTTATCACAGGTCTCTATACCAAATATTCTAATACCATCAAGGTGGCAAAGGAAGTGATTGGTATTAGGAATGAATATGACACTTTCGGTACCATGCACATATTGAATACCAAGAAAGGAACATTCTATATTGCCGATACGCTTATCAATCGTCACCCAGATAAGAACGTGCTGGTTGACATTGCTCGTTTGAGCGCGCATACCGTGAAATTCTTTAATGACGAACCACGAATAGCAATGATCAGTTATTCTAATTTCGGAACGGATGAAACAGGTAGCCCGACCAACGTTCACCAAGCTGTGGCTGAAATGCAAGAGAAATATCCAGACCTTGCCATTGATGGAGAGATGCAAGTCAACTTTGCCTTGAACAAGGAATTGCGTGACGATAAGTATCCATTTACTCGTCTCAAGGGATTGGATGTCAATACGTTGGTGTTCCCCAATATGTCATCTGCCAATGGTAGCTATAAACTACTTCAAGCATTAGATTCTGATGCCGAAATCATTGGTCCGATTCAGATGGGATTGAACAAACCCATTCACTTTACCGACTTCGAGTGTTCGGTAAGAGATGTGGTCAACATCACAGCTGTAGCCGTACTTGACGCATACGTTGAGAAACTGAAACGCTCTGCATCGGTATTGTTCTAACAAATAGAAAGAGGGTAGCACAAGGTGATGTTACCCTCTTTTTGATTGGTCATTAACATGATGAGTATTTCTTTGGTTTATTATATTCATTTTTTTTAATTTTTCTTCAACAAAGTTTGGCTTTTTAACTGAATCATTGTAATTTTGCAACAGTGGAATATATGTGTATCTATTATGGCAATAAGAAACATGGAATGGAAAGGGAATAGAGTCTTGGTTATCAGGGCTATGTTGGTGAGCGTGTTGACATTTTTCTTTGTGTCGGTTGCATGGGCTGACGATGAGAATGGGGCGTTTGAAACAGCCACTGAAGCGGTAAAGAATATGAAAGTGGGATGGAACTTAGGAAATACCTTTGATTCGCACAATGGTTCGAGAGTGACAAATCCCAGAGAATCTGAAACCATGTGGGGACAACCCGTTACGAAAGCCGAGTTGATGCAAATGATGCATGATGCGGGGTTCGGAGCTATTCGTGTCCCTGTGACTTGGTATCCACACATGGATGCTAACAACAAGGTGGATGTGGCGTGGATGAAACGTGTGCACGAAGTGGTAGATTATGTGTTGAATACAGGAATGTATTGCATCCTGAATGTTCATCATGACACGGGAGCAGACAGTAATAGCACCAAGTCATGGTTGAAGGCAGACGAGACGGTTTATAATCAGCAGAAGGAACGTTTCGAATTTCTTTGGAAGCAAATAGCAGAAGAGTTTAAAGACTATGATGAGCATTTGCTCTTCGAGAGTTACAACGAGATGCTTGATACATACAATTCATGGTGCTTTGCTTCCTTTGCGGCTCCTAATAGTTATAATGCTACGGTTGCTACTTCTGCTTACAATGCCATCAACGCATACGCTCAGAGTTTCGTGAATACTGTCCGTGCAACGGGAGGCAACAATGCCAAGCGAAACCTTGTGGTGAACACGTACGCTGCATGTTGTGGATCAGGAACTTGGAATTCTCACTTGCAAGATCCTTTGAAACAAATGAAATTGCCTGATGACATCACAGAGGGACATCTTATCTTTCAAGTACACACCTATCCCAATGTGGATAATCTGACATCAGCCAAAAACGAAGTGAGTCAGACGTTCAGAGATCTCAATACTTATCTCGTCAGCAAAGGAGCTCCCGTAATTATCGGAGAATGGGGAACCAGCAGTGGCAATGATTATTATGACAGACGTTCCAACGTACTCAGTTTTGCCAAGAATTTCATAGAGCAATCCAAGACATACGGTTATGGTACTTTCTTCTGGATGGGAATCAGTGATGGACCAGCCCGTTCTTTGCCGGCTTTCTCTCAACCTGATTTGGCAGAGACCATCTTAAAGGCTTATTATGGTGAAGGTTATAATCCCAGATTGCTTACGGAGGATGATTATGAGATAACGAGTTATTTGATCAACTATTCTGGGCAATGGACGGAGTTGAATCTCAGTAGTAATGAAATCAGCCTCAGTAGTTATAAAGGCATTCGTCTGGAACTTGGAGAGACTCCCAAAAATGGGAGCCTGCAAATCAAGGTCTATGGTGAAACAGATAGTAAGACGCAACACACTAACGTTTCGTCAGCCATCACAACCCTTAACTTCAATCGAACCTCTTTAGGAGCAAAGTCTCGCCGAATAACCTTGCAATATATGCAAGCTGAACCCTATTCCATCAGTGTGAACAAGGTGTATCTTATTAAAAACGATGGTACACAGGTGGAAGTGAGGGTCAGTCCTTTTTGGGGATGTACGATGGAAGCTCAATCTACAAAGAAACCTTCTGGAATTGTTTCCACGACGGTCAATACTCCCGTAGATAATCATATTTATAACTTATCCGGGCAACGAGTGCTCAATCCCAGTCGTGGCATATTCATCAAGAACGGTAAGAAGATATTAATATATTGATATAATCATTCAATTATGAATCGTTACATTTCTCAAATTCCAGTAACAATCTTTATTGTAAGTTGTCTGTTGTTTTCTTGCAAAAGCAAGACAAACCCCGTAACGGGAACCACCAATGACAACAGTCAGTTTGTTACATTAACCGATGTCGTGCCAGATGCCATTCTTGAAATCAGGTATTTTAGCACATACAATTTCGTAGGAACCCGCATTGATGGATACGAAGAACCAACGGCGTTGCTCTCCCGCGTGGCTGCAGACAGTCTTCGTGCCGTGAGTGATGACGTCAAGGCATTGGGTTATCGATTGAAAATCTATGATGCTTATCGTCCTCAGTGTGCCGTAGATCATTTCGTAAGATGGAGCAAGGACGTGAATGACACGTTGATGAAACGATATTTCTATCCCGACCTTGACAAGAACGTACTCTTCCCACAAGAATACATCTGTGAGCACAGTGGCCATACCAGAGGTTCTACCTTAGACCTGACTCTCTTCGACATGAATACGGAGAAAGAGCTTGATATGGGTGGAACATTTGATTGGTTTGGCGTAGAGAGTCATCCCGATTATGGTGGCAATCCGGAAACCAATGTCTATACACCAGGCAAAAAACTTACAGCTGAGCAGTTCCGTAATCGTATGATACTGCGTTCAGCCATGTTGCGTCATGGCTTTAAACCTATGACCACAGAATGGTGGCATTTCACCTTGGAGAACGAACCATTCCCCGAAACATATTTCACGTTCCCTGTTAAGAAGATAGTTAAGTGATATGTTGGAAAAACTGACGAAGGAAGTGTGCGTTGTGGCTCAGCGGGCAGGAAACTATATCGCTGAAGAGCGCAAGCGTTTTGATGACCGTCAAATAGAACGTAAACATGCACATGATTACGTGTCTTATGTAGATAAATCATCTGAGCAAATTATCGTTGAGTCACTTCGCCAACTACTTCCAGAGGCTGGCTTTATCACCGAAGAAGGATCAGCCACTTACCACCATGAACAATATTGCTGGGTGGTAGATCCTCTTGACGGAACAACCAATTTCATTCATGATTATCCACCTTATTGCGTGAGCATAGCCTTGTGCAAAGGTCATGAGATTCTGCTTGGTGTGGTTTATGAAGTAACCACCAGAGAATGTTACTATGCTTGGCAGGGTGGAGGTGCATGGTGTAACGGCAAACGTTTACAAGTAAGTCATCGTAGTATTGATGATGCTTTGCTTTGCTTGCAGTTGCCATATAATAGTGAGGCTTATGGTCCGGTGGCTAAACACTTATTAGACACGTTCTATGGTAAGGCAGCGAGCATTCGCATGATAGGATCCGCAGCCATTGCCCTTTGCTATGTGGCAGCAAGTCGTCTTGATGCTTACGTAGAGAAATATATTGGTCAGTGGGATTATATGGCAGGAGCACTGATTGTACAAGAAGCAGGAGGAAATGTTACCGATTACGATGGCAATAATGAATTCACGCAGGGCAATAGTGTCGTGGCGACCAATGGCGTGATTCATTCGGAAATGCTTCAAGCTGTTTCCTTAAAGGATGTATAAACGGCATGTTACTTGAATCTCGCTATCGGAAAGCGCTTCTTGATTTTTTCCTTCTCTTGTTCGGTCATATTCCCACGGATAAGCAAATCATCTATCTGGATGTTTTCGAGCCAGTTGGGTAAAACGACAGTATCAGTGAACTCAAGATGTAACAGTTTGATGTGAGGTAAACGAGAGAGTATTTCAGGTACTTCCTTTACTCGCAGTCTAATACCGAAACCATCGTTCATCTTCTTGAGGTTATTCAACATTTCTTCGCTATCCATGTCTTTTGCAACACCTACCATCCAACCAATCTTTGGAGTGAGCGTGTTGTTGAGAGCATCATCTTCCACACCGATAAAACCTGCCCATAGTTCCATAGGTGTTTCGCTGATGACAGTACCGTCTGTAGGTGAGAGTTGCAAGTATTTAAATCCCACTCGCACCCATTCTGAAGGTGCATGTTTGGTATGTGAAATGTTTCCTAAAGTAACACCGTTCTTATCTGGAAAGAGTTTCAATATCCAACCATCTAATTCCGTTGGTTTGTTAGGACTGCACCAACCACCTGATAATTGATCTATTCGTTTCTTTTTGACAATTCCTTGCCAGAACTCTTGGTTGGGTTTACCTTTTGCGGCTTGTACAAATTCCCCCAAAATAGGTTCTAATTCTTTGGTCCATTCACTAAGACCATACTGACTCAACGAGCGAGTCTTCTCCAATATCAGTTGCCAATCTTTGGGTGTTCCTTTCAATGTGATGGATGGAATGCCGCAGGCAATGCGAAAAACGATATATTCAAAGTAACTCTTCACACTTTCCATCAACGTAATCTGCGAGGCAATGCGTTCCGTTGGAGTAGTTGTCGAGAAATCAGACGTAATGATTTTGGCGATGTCTTTCTTTGTATGCTTGTCTATTTGTGATGTGAAATCTCTGATAAGCTTTTGCCAGTCGGTCTCGTCAGAAAGTAAGTCTTGTCCAGACTCTATGACCAAGTCCATCTTACCCTTATGATTCACCAATAATGGTCGTAACTCCTCGGCATGTTCGTTGACGTAACGAGCAAATCCCTGACTGATAATCAACCATACCATATCAGGAGAAATCACTATCGAACGATGCTCTGCGTAAGCCCTTACCATACACTGAAAGAACGCATCCTCTCCCAAGTATCTCAGGTTGTTGTCGTTGGCAAAGCTGCTGGTTATGATTTCAAATCTTTCAGCTTCAACCTGTTCTTCTGCCCGCATGAGTTGAGCTATTTTGTCGCTAGTGGTGTTTCTGTCCCTTTTTTCAGCAGGTGACAAATTCTCGTCAACCACAAACGTGATGCTCCCATCCTGTCGAGAAATAATCTTAGAGATTTTTTCTTTACCTGTGACAGAAGTTGTAAAACAGATCAAAGCGATAGATACGATGAGCAGTTTTTGCTGGATATGTGTAATTGTTAGGCTGATCATGTTAACGTAATAAGGTATTTATATTATTGTGTGCAAAGATAATACTTTTTTTGATGATATATGAGTTATAGAAGAAAAAAGAAAGATGTCCGCCAAAAGCAAGTTTAGCGGACACCCATCATCAAAATATAGAACAGCGATATTTAGCTCCTACCATGAACCAAATTCCTGGTTGCTGCACCGAACCAATGTCATAATATCGGTGGTTGGTGAGGTTGTCAATGTTGAGGTAAATACTATATTGAGGCACATCCCAAGTAATCTTCATGTCGATTTTAGAATAAGGATGAAACCCGTTGGTGCGTTGCTGCCATCTGTATTGACAATTTGCCGAAAGATGTTTCCATATTTTTTGTGACAGTTGTATGGTAACCTTATGTCTTAGGTATTCCAACGCATAGAGCGACTTATATATTTGATGCTCCGTCTCATGGTCTTGGTGAATATACGCATAGCCCAATTTCAGTTGAGGTAATGAGACAGAACTGTTTGGCGCAAGAAAAGCCAAGTCTATATCTGTTGTGATGCTTGCTCCAACGTTGTCCACCTTTCCAATGTTGAGCGCATGATATTTGGTGCTTTCCTTGCTTTCATAAACCCAGTCAATCAGGTTGGTTGCACGACTATAAAAGACATTTGCGGTAATGTCAAGATAAGGATTAAACCATCTGCTCACCACTTTAAACGTATTGTTTTTCTCTGGTTTCAAGTTGATGTCTCCTTGTTGAACCACGTTGCTTGTGTACAAATCTGTGTATGTAGGCACACGAATGGCATTGTTCCAAGAAGCTGTCAGTTTCCAATGGTTAGTTGGTCTAAAGCTCACGTCAATGCCAGGACTTACAGATGAGGTGGAAGAGAGTTGTGATGAAGGAGCCGTAATATGGTTGTAGAGCAATCCAGCTGAGATAGTCCATTTCTTCAGTAAGATGTTGTGCTCGGCAAAAACGCTGAGGTTAGTCCTTTGGCCTTTCTTGTCGTATTGACGATTGCTCCCATGAATGTCTTTCCAATCCTTCTCGTTCAGTAATTCGCCGTAAGCCGTACTCAATAGATGCTCTTTGCGAACGTCTGTACCAATGGAAGTCTTTCCTAAACGAGAATTGAGAAGCAAGTTCAAGGATGCTCCATAAACGTCCATGTTGTGGTAGTTCTCTCCGTTTTTTGCACCTTCTTGGTCTCTGATTAATTGATAGTGGTCATAGAATTTGTTGTAATACAATGATGGATTTAAAATAATGTGTTGGCTGAGGTCTATGTTAGCAGCCAAAGACATGATTGCGTGTCTCGTCTTTTCGTATTGATTGTTGTATTTGGCACTATAAAACGTATTGGCTCCATAGCTTTGCGTGCTGGCAACCAGTTGCCAATTCAGACGAACGGTCTTGTTGTTCCACCTGCCTTGATAGAACAACCTTCCTTTTTGAAAGTCGCTGTTGTCGGTTCCTCCATCGCTTCTTCCATAGCCACCACTTACTAAATGGCTATGCTTGTCGTTTGGTTGGATAAACAATTGTCCCTCTCCGGTAACGGTACCATACGAACCGCCTTCCACGGCAGCTTGTACGTCGTAATCACCTTTCTTGTTTTTCGTGACAATGTTGATGGCTCCGCTGAAAGCCGATGAGCCGAAAATACGTGAGGCAGCGCCCTCAAGGATTTCGATGCGCTCAATGTCGGATAAAGAAACGGGAAAATCGGAAGCGTTGTGACCAGTTTGTGGATTTGAGATGTTGACTCCATTCAAGAGAATGGTGATTTGGTCGAATGTGCCACCGTTGATGGAAATGTCCGTCTGCACTCCAAAACCACCGCGTTGACGGACATCCACGCCTGTGGTTAGTTTTAAAAGATCGTTGATACTCGTTGCCTCAGTCCGCTCTATGTCTTCGCGGTTAATCAAGGCAACAATCCTTGGGCTCTGCCAAGCGGACAATGGCGCTCGAGAGCCTGTGACAATCACTTCGTCAAGTCTCACTTCTTGTCTGTTGAGCGTGTCGCTTGCCAATTCCGTGCGGATGCTGATTCCGTTGGCTTTGGCGTATGTCAGCGTTGGTACGGATAAAGTACCAATGACGACCACACGTCCCAAACAGGCAAAAAGCGCATAGCCCTTTCTGGTGAAGTGCTTGAAGATGATTGCCTTGCGCTTGTTGAATGTTGGTTTATACATAATTGATTAATTAAAAAAGGAGTGCAAATTTACGAAAGATTACTTAAATAAACGAATGGATTGTGCATTTATTCGTGAAATCATGGTGGCTGAATGTGGTTATTGTACACGTAAGAACTACTTTTTCCATGACCGAAACGAGGATTCGTCTAAAGAAATGGGGGGATTCGTCGAAAAGTATTTTGAGGCTATGGATTTTAGTAATACCTTTGCATCATCAAAGATAAAACAGATAAAAAGATATGAAACAAGTGAGATTTTTGATGATGGTAACCATGCTGATGATTGTGTCGGCGGTAATGGGACAAACCACTACGGTAAAGGGAGTGTTGATGGATGAAACGTTAAAAGAGAGTGAGCCATACGCTACCATACGTATATTCAAGGCTGGCAAGCAAGGCAAGAATGCCAAACCCGTTTCCATGTTCCTGACAGATGCTGATGGACGATTCAAGCAAGACGTGAAAGGGGAGGGCAACTATGAATTAGTGGCAAGTAGCGTTGGTAAGTTGGACGTGAAGAAGTCTTTCGTCCTAAGCAATCAAAAGGTGGTTGACTTAGATACTATTTATATTAAGGAGAACACCGCCTTATTGAAAGGTGTGGAGATTGTTGCCCAAAAACCTTTGGTGAAGATGGAGGTAGATAAGATGAGTTACGAAGTGGCAGAAGATGCCGATGCAAAGGTTTCTACCGTTTTGGATATGTTGCGCAAGGTGCCAATGGTAACCGTTGACGGACAGGATAACATCTCGGTAAACGGTTCGCAATCGTTTAAGGTGTATGTTGACGGCAAGCCCAACGTCATGTTTTCTTCCAATCCTTCGATGGTTTTTAAGAACATGCCCGCATCTGTGGTGAAAAACATTGAGGTGATTACCAATCCCGGAGCTAAGTATGACGCAGAGGGAGCAGCAGGTGTACTGAATATCGTGATGAACAAGACCAACCCTACAGCTATGCAAAGTCTGAACGGATATAATGGTTCCATTCGTGCATCAATAGGCAATAGGAGCATGGGTGGAGGATTGTACGTGAGTGGTCAGCAGGGGAAGTTGACGTATAGTGCCAATGCCAATATCAACTATTCAAAACCAGGTACTACGGAGGTAGAGATGGAGCAACACAATGGGGATGGAATTATCACGACGCAAGCAACAACGAAGGTGAAGATTCCTTTCACGATGGGTAATGTCAGCATTGGTTATGAACTGGATTCCATGAGCAATATCAGTGCAACGCTGGGGCTAACCCGTTTCAACATGAAGAATGATGGAAATACGTTGACGCAGATGCGAGGAGGCAACTATGGCAACTCGTTCAGTTACGGTAACCAGATGAACATGAAGAATACGAGAACCTCGTTTAGCGGAAACCTCGACTACCAACGATTCTTCAACAAGGAAAGAACGCAGTGGATTGCCTTTACATACCAATTGAACGTGAGTCCTTCAGAGAATGAGCAACGCAATACTTTTGATATGGGTTCTACCTCATTCGTTGATTTGACAAACCGCTATTCGTTGAGCAAGGAACACACTACCGACCATACTTTCCAAACGGATTATACCATGCCCGTAGGCAAAGGACAAACGTTGAATATGGGTGCAAAGGTGATGTTCAGAAAGGCAACGTCTGATGCGAAATATTATTTGAAAGAGGTGTACGATGAGCGTTCCAGCATGGATTATGTCTATAAAAACTCTATCTTGGCTGGCTATACGGAATATGAAGGCAAATGGGGAAAGATAGGTACCAAGGCGGGCTTGCGCTATGAGCATACTTGGCAGGATGTGGAATACAGACTTGGAAATGGGGAGAACTTTAAGAAAAACTATGGTAGCTTGGTGCCGAGTGCCAGTGTTTCTTATTCGTTAGCACAAACCAGCAACATTGGGTTGACCTATAACATGCGCATTTCTCGCCCAGGTATCAGTTACTTGAATCCTTACGTTGACAAGAGCAACCCTACGGCTCTGTCGTATGGAAATACCAACCTTGACGTGGAGAAGACACACAATATCTCATTGGTATATAATATGTTTAGTACCAAGTTGATGCTCAACGTAAACGTACATCATAATTTTACCGACAATGCCATAGAGCATTATTCGTTCTACGATAACAACTTGTTGAATACTACATACGGAAACATCGTGAAACGCCATCAAACGGGTGTGAATGTTTATGCCAATTGGCTGGCTCTCAAGAATACTCGTCTCTTCGTGAATGGGTCTGTCAACTATACGGATATGCGTAGCAATGCGTTGTCGGCAAAGATGGGCGGTTGGAAAACCAATGCGATGTTGGGATTGCAACAGACTCTGCCTTGGAACTTGAAGCTGGGTGCTTACGTCATGACTTCTAGCAAGTCTTATACTTTACAAGGATGGAGCAATGGCTTTAATCTGATTACCGCAAACCTCTCAAAATCGTTCTTCAATGATAAACTGAACGTGGGAGTGATGGGATTGGTAGGACTGTCGAAGGGTGGAAACTTGAAGATGGAAACCTATAGCTCTGGCAACCAATTCTTGAGTCATCAAACCATCAAGGTTCCTATTGCTAACGTCTCGTTGAACGTGACCTATACCTTTGGAAACACAAAGCGTCAGATGAAACAACATACGAGCAGGATACAAAACGACTATATCGAACAGAGGTCGCAGGGTGAGATGTTGAACAACGTAGGAAACGTACAGCAATAGACCATGTTTACGTAGATGAAAGATAAGATATAGGCTCGATAAACATAATATTTGGCTCACTTATCTTTCATCTTCATTTTTTTTGTTAATTTTGCAGGAAATGAAAAGGATAGAGAAAAAGGATATTGGATTTCTCGTTGTGCAATTGGCGGTGTGGTCAGTCATCTTGTTGGCATTGCCTTTGGCAACATTTTTGAGTATGCGAGACTTGACATCTACCATTACCTCTTTAAAGATGGCTTGGGGATTGTTTCGTGCACCTATCGGTGTGTATTTCATCAATTACTACCTTTTCGGTCCTTATCTTTTCTTCAAGCGTCGATATTGGTTGTTTGTGCTTGGCAACTTGTTGTTAATAACGGGACTCAACTTCCATTTTTTCTACATCTGGTTTTTCAGGAACGATATACCAGAAATGCCTAACATGACCACCAATATGTGGATTGGATTCTACTCAGGTACACTGATGTTCTTGGTTCTCAATTGTGTGGTAGCTGCCATTGCCATCGGTACTCGTCATTTCATTCGTACACGTGAAATCAAACAACAACTGAAAGACGAACAGGCGAAACATACCGAGGCTGAATTGGCTTGGTTGAAGAATCAGATAAACCCTCATTTCCTGTTTAATACCCTCAACAATATTTCAAGTCTGACGCAGATAGATACCGATGCGGCACAAGATGCCATTGCCCAGTTGAGCGATTTGTTGCGCTATGCGATGTATGAGACCAATAAGTCGTTGGTTCCAATCAGTGGGGAAGTGGTGTTCATGCAAAACTATATTAGCTTGATGAAACTCCGTTGTAATGAGAAGACGGTGGTAACCACTCATTTCGATGTGAAGCAAGACGTGGAGATAGCTCCTTTGCTCTTTATCTCACTGATAGAAAACTCATTCAAGCATGGCGTGAGCAGCAGTAAACCGTCAGTGATAGATATTCGGTTGGTACAAGATGAAGACAAAATCGTGTTTACTTGCGACAATACCAACTATCCAAAGAACGACTCTGACCGTAGTGGGAGCGGAATAGGAATAGAGAATACCCGAAGACGATTGGAACTGATGTATCATGACAGGTACGAATGGGTGCAATCTTCGGAGTCGGATATGTATCATGTAAAAGTAACCATTCAGATATGAAACCATTAACTTGTATCATCGTTGATGATGAACCATTGGCAGTGAAACTGTTAGAGTCGTATGTGTCAAAGACACCCGACTTGTCCTTGGTTGGGTCTTTTACCGATTCGGTGGAGGCGATAGCTGCCATCAAGAGTCAATCGGTGGATTTATTGTTCTTGGATATTCAAATGCCAGACTTGGACGGAATGGAATTGGCTCGTATGGTTCCCGAACAGACGAAGATTGTGTTTACCACGGCTTTCAAGGAGTATGCCTTTGAGAGTTACGAGGTGAGTGCGATCGATTTCTTGTTGAAACCCATACGATACAATAAGTTTCTGGTTGCCGTGGAGAAAGCCAGGAAATGGAAAAATACCCAGTCAAGCATTGATGATGATGCTCTGCCAAACAGCTTGTTCGTGAAGGTGGATGGAGAACTACGGCAGATATTGCTCAATCATATCGTCTATGTGTGTGGAATGAAAGATTATGTGATGTTTTACCTCGATGATGAGCCCAAGCCTTTGATTGCCCACCTGACCATGAAAGCGGTTGAGGGAATGCTTCCCACCACTCATTTCATGCGTGTACATCGTTCGTATATCATAGCCCTTGACAAAATCAAGAAGGTTGACCGTAATGACTGCATCTATATAGGTGATGAAATTATCCATGTGCCAGAGAGCTACATCGACTCCTTCAAGACCTTCTTGGAGAAAAGGACGATGAATTAGTGGTTTTGTGTTTCCCACGCATTTTCTTAAATTCTATTGTCTGGAACGAAACTCACGGCATTTTTTATTCTTCCCATTCTATCATCTCTTGAGGCAAGGAAATCTTTTTGGGCTCACCTCTTTGACCATAGATATAATAATTCTTCGCCAGTTCTTCGTCGAATTGAGAGACGAATGATCCTCGTATTCGAGCACATTTTTCATTGATGGAATTGAGACAAGGGTTAGTAACATCCTCGATGCTTTTCAATACTCTTTCATTGATGCCGTATGGCTTCATGCTGGCATATATTTTTGTCAACTCCTCCCGATAGTCGGGAAGATACTTGAAGATGATTCCATCAGGATGTTTCAGGAAAAGAAGATATACAGCTTTGTTCAAAGGTTCCATCTTGATTTCCATGTTGTCATAGTCGGGCAAGATGATGCGATAATCCTTAGTGACAATGAGACGACTGAGTTTTGGTTCTCCCTGAATGATTTTCAGTAGTAAGGTCTTTGATAATCCATATTGCTCAAGTTTATCAACGCGCTCTTTTATCTCTTCCAGTAAGTTGTCTATTTCCCAAGAAAAATGCTTGTCCGCATAGTCTTTAGACTTTTTCTCGCCTTTGTTGTTTTTTTCTACAGTAGAGTATAGCCCCCCTGCGTTGTTTCCAAAGTGTTCTTTTGCAATTCTATTGATTTGGTCAAATATAGAAGCATCATCCCCTTCGTCCAAAGGGAAATAATCACCCCATGCATATTTGGCACCACGATTCGTTCCTTGTCCATGAAATGATATTAACCCATGTTTCAGTTTTTTTGAATCTTCAGGATAAGACAATTGTTGAATCAAAAATGTAGAGTCAATTTGTGGCAGAGTAATCTGTGTGTTCCCAATGTCTGGAAAACGATATTTAATGATTTCCTCATTACCCAAATCTTTGATTAATTGAGGTAAATATAATACACGTATACCATGTTTTAACATAACATGGCCATGTGTTAGGAAGAAAGCATTCAGGCATTCATTGTATTCGTTCTCAATATAGAAAAAGTCCTTCCATTTACAATTTCCAATCCTATCATAATCAAATTCAAAATGAGAGATACCATCTAAACTCCTTGGAAGTTCCCATCTTTGTAATTCTCCTTTCTTGTATAGGTCTTCCATCCGATGATACTCTTTCCAATATGCTTCCCGTTCTGCCTCTTTTTTCTTCTGCTCCTTTTTCTCTATTATATAATTCTTAAATCCTCCCGCCACATAAACGTCAGTGAGTAATATTAAAGGATAGACAATGATGAATAAAACTAATAAAGGAGCAGAGAATACTCCTATCAACAAGTATGACCATTTCCATTCAAATTTCCTATGTTTTCGCCATTCACTGATGATACTGTGAGAAATTAATATGAACGATATGAATGTAATACCTATATAGGCGTAAAGGATTATTTGTAGTGTTGACATTGTTCATGATTTTTTTCATCTCTTTTTTAAAACATAAGTTCATTCAAGAGATTTTATTTCTTCATACAATTTTTTAAATTCTTCCAACGATATATCGATGATTGGTTCAAACATAAAATTGTTTATGTGTATAATTTCTGAAGTCATCATCAGTACTTTCCTAAGAATCACGCATTCTTTCTCTTTTGCAGGATAAGCTGCTCGATATTTTTCAAATAAGAATTTTGTCTGATTTATGCGATATTCTTGGGGAATCTCTTTCATGTCAATCAATTTCTGTTTCATAAATAATTCTGCTTTTATTCTTATTGCTATAGATAAAACTAATTTGTTCTCAATCGCAATAATGTCGTTAGATTTAAATACTTCTTCTGCTTCGTTAAACAAACAGCCTAAGTATTTTTGACTTGTATAATTAATTGATGTTTTATTAGTTAAATAGATATTTGCATAGAAAATCCTCACTAATTCTGTCATCGTTAATGTCGGTGTCTCAGACATAACATGCAAATAAGATGTTAGTTTTATATACTCTTGAGACTTATCTCCTTTTGTATATTCTACAATATTTCTAACAAATGGTATTAATGCGATTATAAATTTGGATTTATCTATGTTTTTTATTAATATATTTTTGATTATATCCCTTACATATAATCCTTTTTGTAGTGATATATTTCTTTCTTTGTCTTTGTGAGCAATGAATATGTTAGAAACATTAAGCCTAGAATGAACAGTCCTATAGAAATCGAAGTTATGAGTCAGGATTATCAGTATAAAGTTCTTACATTCTTTCAAGTCTGCAAGGTATTCTATAATTGCATATTTGTTTTGGTAATCAAACGATTCCGCTATATCATCTATAACTATAATTTGTTTTTCTTTATGAATCTTACGTTTTTCAATTTCAAACATGTTTAGTAAGAGGTAGTACGCTCTTTTTTCTCCTGTACTTATAAAATTGAGAAAAAACTCTTTGCTTTTGTAGTTTTTGTTTTCAGTGGAGTTTGAGTGTATATAATTAACATAAGGTGTATCATGATTTAGGATAATTTCTGCAATGTTCTTTAATTCTAAATCATAAGGTACTATAAAACGATTTTTGAATCTTAAAATCATTTGTTTCCAGATTTGAGAATTTTCTATTACTTTTTTAATAATATCAAATAACTCCTTTTTTTTCTTGACATATAGATTTGAGAAAGATAAAAACGAGTTCAGTCTTTTGTTAATAAACGAAAGTAAATAATCACGTCTTAATGATTCCAAATCATTAATTCTTTCTTTGATATATGAATGGGTGTCAATTATTATGCAAATGCGATTCCAGCGTTTTTTACTTTCTACCTTTACTTTTTTCCTTTTATTTGCATCTAATAATTCTTCATAATAATCTCTTATATACTTTGCTGATACACAATGTTTATCGAATAATTCATCATATAATATTCCTTCAAAAATACAGTTTGAAATACTTAAATCTTTCGCATGCTTTATTGCATCATAGACAGAATCATATTTAGCAAGAATTCCATGGTGTTTATACACTTTTAGTATCTCTTCAAAAAAGACATAATTCCCATGATTTACAGATTTGTTAAATTCTTCATCAAATTTAAAAAATAGGTCATCAAGTGGTTTTATTATTTCTTGGAAATGTTGCACTTCATTAGGAGATGATAAGAATGAAAGTATGTTATCTCGCTCTATCATAGAAATGCCATCTTGTTCTATTTGGTTGTTTTCTGTTTTATAGACATAAACTTGAATGGGATCTATCTCTTTTCCATCTAATATGAATGAATATGAAGATACTTTTGTTTCATCAAGTAAATCTGCTGCATTGTGTTTTTTCTCCAAACACATAAATGTCCTTGCCAATGATGTTTTCATGGTTCCATTAGGAGCGTAAATCATAACAGTATTATTATCTATTGATAAATCGAAAGAGTGTTCTAACTTTCCTATACCGAAACAGTTATTTAAAAGTATTTCTAATTTCATACTATTATTCTATATCCAAATCTAACACACAACCATGTACATCATAATAAACCCTACAGGCAAAATCAATAGCGTCTTTTTCTGTATTAAAAGAATCGTCATCACTTATAAATCTTGACCTGAAATTTTTAGTTAGATAACATATACCTAAAAGATTATGACGATAAAAGAAACGAAAAGTAGGCTTGTTTACATTAAAGACTGTTTCCCCTAAGAAACATTCCAATTTTGATAAATCAATCCCGATTCCTTCACCTGCTAGACCGTATGATTTTTTACAAACTACTCCACTTAGTTTTTCTTTTAGTTGAGGAGTTGTTATTGTCTGCAAGTCGTTGGGTGGCATAATAAAATAGTTTCTGTCGTTTAGATGGTCAGGGTTCTCAAATTTAAGAAACGTTTCATCTTTATTCAAAGAATATATTAATGAATTGACGTTATCTAGCTTCTCTTTATAATAATTTTCTGTTCCTTTTGGACATATAATGATATCTATCTCATTAACTTTCCAGCTTAGTTCAACATAAGGGACATATGGATTTTTTAAAGGGGCAGATATAGTTTTCCCAATGTGGAATGCCTTCTCTCCAAATTGCTCTATCTTTGACAAGAATGTTAATGTTAACAAATTTACACATTGTCCAAACACATAGTTGCCGATTGACTTCACCGATTGAGGAATAGTAATATTTTCTATAAGTCCACATCCAACAAAAGCATAATCTTTAATTTCTTCCAATCCATTGGGGAGATATATAACTTTCAACTTGTTAAATTGAATATTATTTCCCCATTCTTCATCATATCCTATACTATCATCAAAGGCAGCCTCTTCAATTATTTTACAATTCTCATTAATGCGATATTCTTCATAATCTAGCCAAAAGGGGAAACGATATAAAATAGTTCTGTCTGACGAATAAACAACATCGTTATCAACTACCAAATCTCCTTCGAAAATATTATATCTTACATCTCTATCCAAAAACTTCTCATCAGTAGACGTGGGTGTCTTAGAACTGATTGATATGTGTTTTTTTGCTCCTTTAGGTATACTTATGTATGTATTTGAAGATAACAAACTGTCAAAATCATAATATATATGTTTAAATTTTATTATCCGCAGATAATTTGCTGTATCAAAACACCCTGGAACAATAAGTTTAACTTGTTCAGGAACATCAAAATATGTATCTCCTTTTTTTTCTGGATAATAGTACAAGACTCTTTTGTCATAAGAGAATAGTATATTGTCATCTACTAAAAACATGGAACTTTCACATTCAATAGATGATAGTCTTGTTCCAACAAAAACAGATTTGCCAATATGCTTTAAAGACTTTGGCAAATAAATCGAAGTTAAGTTTTTGCAAAACATAAATGCTTCATCACAAATTATCTCTGTATCCTCTGGGACTCTATAAAATGCAGGGAAATCCGTTTTTCCTTTTTGTATTTCATGCCAACGTAACAAAATCTTTCTATCAGGAGTATATTCTACTCCGAATTCATCAACATATTTATTAGGTGAATAATAAATGTCTCTATACTTTGTTTTTTCAGGTGAATAATTTGAATTTAAAGAGGCAATTATCGGATATCGAGCATTTGCACTGTTCATTATATGATGAAGGAAAGCGACAATAAGTTTATTGATTTCTATATCACTAAATGAAATAAGAGTTTTAAAAACAACACTATCATTTACGTTTTTATAGTCAATCTCTGAAAACAATAAATGATTTGATGTACAATACTCTTCGAACAATTCACTATTCAAAGAAATTGCTTTTAGGGAAATCATTGTTGACACAAGTGGGAATTCGTCAATGTTCTCATTGAAATCATTTTCTGCCCTCAAAGGATGGCGGAAATCTGGTGAGCCGAGTTCACGAGCCTTCTGTCCTTTCATGGCTGGTACATACATTCCATCGTAGTCAACAAGTGCAAGTGAGCCATCTTCACGAACAAGGATGTTATCTGGTTTCAAGTCACCGTGAGCAAACGGCTGGGGAATGAGCCATTGTGCCAATTGACTAAAACGATAGGCAAGCATTTCGAGGGCAAACTTATCATCAAGATTCTCACGTAGGTATTTGTCTAATGTCTTGCCTTCTACCCAATCCATCAATAGTACTGGAAACTCTGTCTCTGTAGTTTGCTTTGTATCTACATGTAGTTCTTTGTCATAATAGTGGATAGAAACTAAATAAGATGATTCGACATTTTTCAATTCTTCCGTTATCTGCCTATAAGCCTCAGCCCGTCCTTCTTGTTCTCTTATAAAGCATTTAATGGCATAGAATTTTCCATCCCGTTCGTCTTTCATTTTAAAGATTACGGCAAAGTTGCCACTTGTCATTTTGGGTGAACCATCCTCATCTAAAACAGGTTTTAGATAACTTAATTCATTGAAGTTATCTTCTGCTGATTTGATAGCTTCGATATATTCTGAAATCAATGGGAACATAGGCTTAAGTTTTGATGCAGCTAAATTAATCAATATATTTTTGATGTGCAAATAATATGTGGGGAATTTTGCAAATATCGTTTTTCACAAGCCTTGTGAATCGTTTTTATTTGTTAGAGTGTTGGGGAACATATATCTTTGCGCTGATTTTATTGAAATTAAAGGATTATTTAGAACTAAACAAAAAGGAGGAAAACATGAAAAAGAGAATGATTTTGATGGGCGTGATGGCTGTTGTGGCTATGGGCTTGAAAGCGCAAGACAAAGTGGTGTTGCGTAGTGGTGAAGAGCTGAACGTGAAGATTGTGCAGAACGGGGAGACGAGCATCCAATATCAGTTTCCTGGTGAGGAGATGCTGAACGAGAAGAACAAGCGCGAGATCAAGTACATCGTATATGCTTCGGGTCGGCGTGAGGAATGTTCGCAGGGAATCGAGGTGCCTGTCATCAAGAGCAAGAATGATTGGAAGAAGGTGGTCATTACGTATGTGGAGAGTGATGTGATTGGACTGAAACGTGTTGGCGAAGTGAAGGCAACGTCGGGGTGGGGTGGTCCACTTGGTTCGAGTATGGGATATAAGGGCGCGTTGAACAAGTTGAAGAAGAGAGCCGCCAAGATGGGAGCTGGTGTTGTACTCGTTCATGAGTCGCCCAATAAGACAGCGGCTGCATTGGGAGGAGGCGTGCAGGTGGTCGGCACAGCCTATCAATAGTCGGTTTGTCTAATAAGATTTTCATTAGATGATGTAGCGTTATGAAACGTTCCCCAAGAAGTTGGATTGAATACTTCTTGGGGGCATTCTTTTTGATACTTTCTTGATGGGTTTCGTCAATATATGTGAGATGGTCAGAATTGAAGTTACAGTTATTTAATTTGTCAATAAAAAGTGATAAAAAGGGCTCTCCATTTTGCGATATTTTCCATCAACCTCTCCGTAGGTCGAAAAAATGGCAGTTTTTGTGTGGTTTTATAAAGTCCTGATTATTAATATGTTATAAAAGTGGTTGAATATTTATGCACTCGAAAAGCGGTTGTTTATGCAGAAATAAGGTTGTTTTTTGGCTTTTATAACATATATAGTTAGTGCGCTAACATATAACTTTACGCTCGTAACACATATAGTTACGATCATAACTATGTATGTTACGAGAAAAAACGAGATGTTTTGAATCGAACAGACCTTGTTTCGGGATTCATAACATCTCGTTGGAGCTTTTTCAAGAATTTTTTTTGTAGGAAAATTTCTGAATGTTTGATGAATAAACTCAAGCCACCTGTCCCATCTCGTAAAGATATTCGGGGGCGATGTCAGCTCCATTCTTCCAGAAAATGGTATCTTCAAGTCCAAACTGTATGAACTGTTCCTTGTCGCGTAGTTCCTCGTAAGCGGGATAGGAGAGCAACGGTGTAAGGTCAACTTTGCGGCGTTCGCCTGTATTGAATGTACAGAGCAACGTATAATCGCCCAAATACTCTACATCTGTAATCGTTAGTAACATAATCAGTCCTTTTTATCTTATTTTTGTTATTTTTTCTCCACGTTGAGCTTTGCCCCAGAGTTCCATCAACTCGTTCTCATGTAAGTCAATAAAGTCGTTGATTATCCTGACAGACTTAGAACGAGCCTTGCCCTCGATGATGCGGTCTTGGATAGCAAACATATTGCTCAAACAAACGTGCCGAATTTCATTACGAAGTTCGGCACGATTTAGTTTTAATCCATGTGGAACAGTTCTTCAAGCGGAATGCTGATAGGGCTGTTGTCTGGGTTTGTGTCCATGATGTCAGCCATCATGTCCCACCAACGTTGAGTGATTGGATCTACGTCAGTAGTGTCTTGACTATTCGTATCCTTGCTGCACTCTTGGTAAGCAAAGAGGATGTTGGTGTCTTTGTCCCAATAAATGCTGTAGTTGCTTACACCTTGGTCTTTGATCATTTGTTTCAGTTCTGGCCAAATGGCAGCGTGACGTTTGGCATACTCTTCCTCACAACCCGGTTTGAGGAACATCTTAAAGGCGAATCTTTTCATGTTGTTTTAAGTTTGATTAAACAATATCGGCACAAAGGTAAACAAAATCGTTGGAAGTAACGAATTTTTTGACGAAGATTTGTGTTTATACATCTTAGTAAATCCCATCTTTTCCCCCGTTTTGCTAAAAGTTTCTTAAATTATAGGATTTTAGAATCTTTTTTAATATTATTTAGTTTGCAAGTTTTTCTTCTCTATGATTATTGTTGTACTTTTGCGCTAAAATTTAAAAACAGAAGAAAAATTATGGCAGAATCTATTGATATCCGTGAGTTGAATATTCGGATAGAACAGCAGAGCGGTTTCGTGACCAATCTCGTTACGGGAATGAACCGTGTCATTGTAGGACAGAAACATTTGATAGACTCATTACTCATCGGATTACTGAGTGATGGACATATATTGCTGGAAGGTGTTCCTGGCTTGGCGAAAACTCTTGCCATCAAGACCCTTGCCCAATTGATAGATGCTGATTACAGCCGTATCCAATTTACGCCAGACTTGTTGCCTGCCGATGTGGTGGGTACGATGATTTACTCGCAGAAAGACGAGAACTTCCAAGTGAAGAGAGGTCCCGTGTTTGCCAACTTCGTATTGGCTGACGAAATCAACCGTGCCCCTGCCAAAGTGCAGAGTGCATTGTTGGAATCCATGCAGGAGCATCAAGTCACGATAGGTGAGAAGACTTTCAAGTTGCCCAATCCTTTCTTGGTGATGGCAACCCAAAACCCTATTGAGCAAGAGGGTACCTACCAGTTGCCTGAAGCCCAGGTGGACCGTTTCATGCTGAAGGTAATCATCGACTATCCCACGATTGAAGAAGAGAAGTTGATTATACGCGAGAATATTCAGGGCAGTCTGCCAACAGTCTCTCCCGTAACAACGAAAGACGAGATTATACGTGCTCGCCAGGTGGTGAATGAGGTTTATCTCGATGAGAAGATAGAACAATACATCGCAGACATCGTCTTTGCCAGTCGTTATCCCGACCGCTACGGACTTCCAGAGATGAAGGATATGATTACGTTTGGTGGTAGTCCTCGTGCAAGTATCAATCTTGCCAAGGCTGCCCGTGCCTACGCCTTCATCAAGCGTCGTGGGTATGTGGTTCCAGAGGATGTACGTGCCGTTGTCCATGACGTGATGCGTCATAGGATTGGTTTGAGTTATGAGGCAGAAGCCAGCAACGTAAGTAGCGAGGAAATCATCAGTAAGATAATTAATAAGGTAGAAGTGCCTTGATGGAAACGTCAGAAATCATCAAGAAGGTCAGGAAGATAGAAATCAAGACACGTGGATTGAGTCAGAATATCTTCGCTGGTGAATACCATTCGGCATTCAAGGGTCGCGGAATGGCCTTTTCCGAAGTGCGTGAATACCAGTATGGAGATGACGTGCGTGATATCGACTGGAATGTGACGGCTCGTTTCCATCGTCCATACGTCAAGGTGTTTGAGGAGGAACGAGAGCTTACCGTGATGTTGCTCATTGACGTGAGTGGATCGTTGGATTTCGGTACTACCCGTCAGATGAAGCGCGACATGGCTACGGAGATAGCTGCCACGTTGGCTTTCAGTGCCATTCAAAACAACGATAAGATTGGCGTGATTTTCTTTTCCGACCAAATTGAGAAATATATCCCGCCTAAGAAAGGTAGGAAGCATATCCTGTATATCATCCGTGAAATGCTCAATTTTGAACCGAAGAGCAAGAAGACGGATGTGGCTATGGCTGTGGAATATCTGACGAGGGTGATGAAACGCAGGAGTACCGTGTTTGTACTGAGCGATTTCTTCGTCAGTCCTGAAGTGAGGGAACGTGGTGAGGCATTTGAACATGCGCTGACCATGTGCAACCGCAAACACGACATGGTGGCAATACAGATATATGACCAACGGGCAAAGATTCTGCCAGACATAGGCTTGATGAAGGTGCGTGATGCTGAAACGGGACATGAGATGTTCATTGATACCAGTTCAAAGAAACTGAGATTGGCGCACACACGCTATTTCATGGAAAGACAAAACTTCCTTCAGCAGACATTCACAAAGAGCAATGTAGATTGGACGTCTATCGCTACAAGTGACGATTACGTGAAATCATTGTTGATGCTGTTTAAGCAACGAGGATAAAATGAAAATGAGAAAGATAACATACATCATCACCTGTCTGCTTCTTGCATTCACCCTGCCTGCAATGGCACAAGTGCAAGTGGAACAGAAAATGGAACCCATCGGAATGTACATTGGGCAACAGGTGCAGATGGCAGTTGGCGTGACGGCTCCCTCGAAAAGCAAGATAGAGTTTCCGCATTTTGAACGAACGCAATACCTTGTGCCTGGTGTGGAAGTGTTGTCAAGTCAAGACGATACGATAGAGGTGGATGATAACTTGATGAAGGTCACCAGAAGATACGTGCTGACATCGTTCGATGAAAACCTTTATGCCATTCCGCCCATGAAAGTGAAGGTGAACGGCAAGGAATACAAGGGCAACCAGTTGGCTCTGAAGGTCATCGACATTGAGAATGTTGACACGTTGCATCCCAATCAATTCTTCCCATCCAAAGACGTTCAAGACAATCCCTTTCTTTGGAGCGATTGGGCAAGTACGTATTGGTTGAGCTTGTTGATGCTGCTGTTATGCGCATTGGCTTACTACCTGCATATCCGTCTGAAGGAAAACAAGCCGATCATTACCCGCATCCGAATCATCAAACGACTGTTGCCGCATCAGAAGGCACTCAACGAGATAGAGAAAATCAAGACCGAGCGAATGGTGGTTTCGGAAAACCAGAAGGAATATTACACGAAACTTACCGATACGTTACGTCAGTATATCGAAGAGCGTTTCGGCTTCAGTGCGATGGAAATGACCAGTTCGGAAATCATCTACCGACTGCGTGAGAGCGGTGACCAACAGATGATAGATGAGTTGAAAGAACTCTTCAGCACTGCTGATTTGGTGAAGTTTGCCAAGTATCAGACATTGATTAACGAAAACGACTTGAATCTGGTGAATGCCATTAAATTCATTGACCAGACGAAGATAGAAGGAGAAGCTACGGAAGAGAGAATCGTTCCTAAGTTGAGCGAAAACGACAAGAAGAGCAAGAAGAGCCGACTCATCATCAAGGTGATGTTGTGGACGATATTCGTGATTGTCGTACTCTTGTTCATATACATTATATATAATATATGGTCGTTGCTTGGATAAAAAAGAAAGAATGATATGGAATTTGCAAGCAAAGAATATTTTTTGTTGCTACTGCTTTTGATACCTTACTTGTTATGGTATTTCCTCTATAGAAAGAAAAGCGAGCCTACGATGCAATTGAGCGATACATACGCTTATCGCTTTGCACCGAAGAGTTGGCGCATGAGAATCATCAATCTTCCCATGTTGCTGAGATGTCTCACTTTTATTTTCGTTGTCATTGCTCTCGCCCGTCCCCAAACGCATAATTCATGGGACAGCAGAGAGACGGAAGGTATCGACATCATGCTTGCCATGGACGTTTCTACCAGTATGTTGGCAGAAGATCTTCGTCCCAACAGAATGGAAGCTGCCAAGAGTGTGGCTGGCGAGTTTATCTCAGGAAGACCTAATGACAATATTGGCTTGACCATCTTTGCAGGAGAGGCTTTCACCCAATGTCCGATGACCACCGACCATCAGAGCTTGTTGAATCTCTTGCAAGGTGTGAGAACGGATATTGCAGCTCGTGGATTGATTTCCGACGGAACGGCAGTGGGAATGGGACTTGCCAATGCTGTGTCGAGACTGAAGGAATCAAAGGCAAAAAGTAAAGTGGTCATCTTGTTGACTGATGGCTCCAATAACATGGGAGACATTTCGCCTATGACCGCTGCCCAGATAGCCAAGAGCTTAGGCATTCGTGTCTATACGATTGGTGTAGGAACGAATAAGGTGGCTCCTTATCCCATGCCCGTGGCTGGAGGCGTGCAATATGTGAATATTCCTGTGGAGATTGATACCAAGACGTTGAGCGATATTGCCGCTACGACGGATGGTAATTTCTATCGTGCCACGAACAACCAAGAATTAAAACAAATTTACAAGGACATTGATAAATTGGAAAAGACGAAGATGAGCGTGAAAACGTTCTCCAAGCGGTATGAGGCATTTCAACCTTTCGTGCTGATTGCTATGTTGTGTATGTTCTTTGAGATTCTCTTGCGCACTACGGTACTGCGTCGAATTCCTTAATCATGTCAATTGAAGAAAGTGTAAACAATGTTTAGATTTGAAGATTCTATATACCTGTTTTTCCTGCTCGTTATCCCAGTGCTTGCCTTAGTGAGACTGATGGGATGGAGACAAAGGAAGAAGAAGCTCCGCAAGTTTGGAGACCCCGAATTGTTGAAGGAGCTGATGCCCGATGTGTCTAAATATCGTCCTTCCGTGAAGTTCTGGGTGGCTCTGGCTGCTCTTGCCATGCTCATCCTTATGCTTGCACGTCCGCAAATGGGAACGAAGATTTCACATGAGAAACGCAACGGTATAGAAACCATCATCTGTTTAGACATCAGTAATTCGATGTTGGCAGAAGATGTGGTTCCGTCAAGATTGGATAAGAGCAAGTTGTTGGTGGAAAATCTTGTCGATCACTTCACGAATGACAAGATAGGACTGGTGGTTTTTGCGGGTGATGCTTTCACACAGTTGCCTATTACGAGCGATTATGTGTCTGCCAAGATGTTCTTGCAAAATATCGATCCTTCGCTCATAGGTACGCAGGGTACCAATATCGCACAGGCTATCCATCTTGCCATGAATAGTTTCACACAACAGGATAAGATTGGCAAGGCTATCATTCTCATTACTGATGGTGAAGACCATGAAGGAGGTGCATTGGAAATGGCTGAAGCTGCCAAGAAAAAAGGCATTAACGTATTTATCTTGGGCGTAGGTGACGCAAATGGAGCTCCCATCCCATTGGGTGATGGCGATTACATGAAAGATAGTCAGGGACAAGTGGTGATGACGGCACTCAATGAACAGATGTGTCAACAGGTGGCGCAAGCTGGAAGTGGTACGTATATCCATGTTGACAATACCAGTGATGCTCAGGAAAAGCTCAATGATGAATTGAGTAAATTGCAAAAAGGAGAAACCGACAGTGTGATATATAGCGAATACGACGAGCAATTCCAGGCATTTGGCATATTGGTCTTGTTATTGCTGATCTTGGAGGTTTGTATCTTGGAAAGCAAGAATCCATTGTTGAAGAATGTTAGGTTGTTTAAGAAAAATAAGGTGGGAAACGTAGCAAAGTTCTTGTTGGTTGCAATGTTGCTGACCTTGAATGGTCAATACGTGTTTGCACAAGACCGTCAGTCTATCCGACAGGGAAACAAATTGTATCGTCAACAGAGTTTCGATAAGGCAGAAGTGGAATACCGCAAGGCATTGGCAAAAAATCCACGTAACACGCAAGCGATGTATAATTTAGGATGTGCCTTGTTGCAACAACAGAAAGACTCTGCCGCTATCGTTCAGTTTGAAAATGCCGGAAGAACAGAGAAGAGTACCTTGCGCAAGGCAATGGCTTACCATAACATGGGCTTTATTTGTCAGAAACATCAGATGTATGGTGAGGCTATCCAGGCATACAAGGAAAGTTTGCGCAATAATCCCAACGATGATGAGACTCGCTACAACTTGGCATTGTGTAAGCGATTGCAAAAGCAACAGCAACAAAACAATCAGAACCAAAAGCAGAATCCTCAAGACAATAAGGATAATCAAGACAAGCAAGATAAGAAATCGCAAGATAAACAAAATAATAATGACCAACAGAAGCAACAACCGCAAGAGCAGATGAGTAAGGAGAATGCCGAACAATTGCTCAATGCTGCCGTGCAGGAGGAAAAGGCTACTCAGCAACGCATGAAAAAAGCCATGCAGGAACCGCGTCGTCGTCAGTTGCAGAAGAATTGGTAATTAGAAAGAGTATTGAGAATGAGGAATTTATACAAATTTACATGGATGCTCTTCATTTGTGCCTTATGGAGTGTCAGTCAATTAAAGGCACAAAGCATATCGGTATCTGCTCCCTCGCGTGTTTCTGTGGGAGAGAACTTCCGCATATCTTATACCATCAATACACAAGACGTACAAGACTTTCGTTCTGGTATTCGTTCCTTTGATGGCTTAGAGGTAATAGCAGGTCCCTATACCTCTTCGCAATCCTCTTATCAGATGGTCAATGGTCATACGTCTTCTCATTCGTCCATTACCTATACCTATACGTTATATGCCGAGAAAAACGGTACATATACTATCCCCGCTGCTCGTGCCAAGGTGGCTGGTAAGGACGTTTCGTCGCAGTCGGTTAAGATTACCGTGACGGGTAACAGTTCTAACAACCATCACAACAGCGCACCCAAAATGCATGAGGATCGTGATGAGGGAGGACAGGTAAGAGATGCGGGTTCCAAAATTTCCGGTAGTGATTTGTTTATCAGAGTGAGTGCCAATAAACGCAGGGTACATGAACAGGAACCTATCTTGTTGACATATAAGGTTTATACATTGGTGGAACTCACTCAGTTGGAGGGTAAGATGCCCGACCTTACCGGCTTCCATACGCAAGAAGTGCAGTTGCCTCAGCCCAAGAGCTTCCATATTGAAAAGGTAAACGGTAGAAATTACCGTTGTGTTACTTGGAGCCAATATGTAATGTATCCTCAGATGACGGGTAAATTGGAAATCCCCAGTATTACCTTCAAGGGTATTGTGGTTCAGCAAAATCGTTCCGTTGATCCCTTTGAGGCTTTCTTCAATGGAGGTTCGGGATATGTTGAGGTGAAATGTGACATTGTTGCACCCAGCATTACGGTAGATGTTGTTCCGTTGCCTACTCGCCCTGCCAATTTCTCTGGTGGAGTAGGTCATTTCAATATTTCTGCCCAACTCGACAAGAAGGAGGTAAAGGCAGGTGAACCAATCACCTTACGAGTTGTCGTTGGCGGTGTGGGCAACTTGAAACTATTGAAGCAACCCGTTGTGGAATTTCCGAAAGATTTCGACAAGTATGATGCCAAGGTGGTAGATAAGACAAAGCTAACCTCAAATGGCGTGGAAGGAAATATGATTTATGATTTCCTTGCCGTACCTCGCAACCAAGGCAAATACACCATTCCGTCTGTACAATTGGTTTATTACGATACGGGAGCCAATACCTATAAGACCATTAAGACTCCAACGTTCGAGGTGAATGTGGAGAAGGGTAGTGGTAAGGGTTCCACGATAGCCGATTATACTTCTGAAAAGGAAAAGGATATCAGGGGATTGAAACTGGGTAAGGCAGACCGTCATGATGTGGATGAGTTCTTCTTTGGCAGTCGTTCTTATTGGATTGGTCTCTTGTTGCCACTTATCGCCTTTATAGCCTTGCTCATCATCTTCCGTAAACGAGCTATCGACAATGCCGACCTCGTGAAGATGCGTGGTAAGAAAGCCAACAAGGTTGCCACCAAACGTTTGCGTAAAGCCAGCCAGTTGATGCTGAGTGGTAAGCAAGGCGAGTTCTATGATGAGGTGTTGCGAGCCTTATGGGGATATGTGGGTGATAAGATGAATATTCCTGTCGAGCAACTTTCCAGGGAAAATATTGAGGAGAAGTTGCGTCAATATCACGTAGATGATTCTACGATTGGAAAGTTTATCTCTGCACTTGATGAGTGTGAATTTGAACGCTATGCACCTGGCGACCCTGCTGGTAATATGAATAAGACCTTCGAGTCAGCCATGACAGCGATTATGAACATTGAAGATGCCATGAAAAAGAATAAGCATACATCCAAGAAGGGAGTGGGTGAGGTAGCCCATCTGCTGATAGTAGCCTTCTTGTTGCTATCCTCATTGTCTGCACATGCCATTACCAAGCAAAATGCTGATGATGAATACAAGAAAGGCAATTATCAACAAGCCATCAAGGATTATGAGGAATTGTTGAAAGAGGGTGTCTCTGCCGAATTGTATTATAACTTGGGCAATGCTTATTTCCGTACCGACAACATTACAAAGGCTGTGTTGGCATACGAGCGTGCTCATCTGCTCAATCCCGGTGACGATGACATCAACTACAATTTGCAATTTGCCCGTAGTCGTACCATCGACAAGATAACTCCAGAGAGCGAGATGTTTTTTGTGACGTGGTATCATTCATTGGTTAATTTTACCAGTGTTGATTCGTGGGCACGTACAGCCATTGTCTCCATCGTCCTCGTGTTGTTGCTGGTTTTGCTCTATCTCTTTGCACCCAGCATCAACTTGCGAAAGGTAGGATTTTTTGGAGCCATTATCTTCCTCGTACTCTTTTTGTTGAGCAATTTGTTTGCCTATCAGCAAAAGCAAATGCTCATCAATCGTTGTGGAGCGATAGTCATAGCTCCCACGGTGAATGTCAAGAAGACTCCGTCTGCCTCCAGCAACGACTCGTTTGTCATTCACGAAGGCACTCATGTAAATATTACCGATAAGTCTATCAAGGGTTGGCGAAACGTAACCTTGGCAGACGGTCGTGAGGGATGGGTATTGGAACGACAGATTGAGGAAATCTAACTCGTCTCATCGCCCTTTTATGTTAAACAGAAAAGATTTAGACCATTGAGCTTAGAACGATTAATTGAATTAGACCAATCGGCGTTGTTTTTTTTCAACGGAAGCGACTCCATGTTCATAGATGGGTTGGCTTTCGTGCTAACGTCTGGTCTCACGTGGTTGCCTCTATACTTGGCTCTTCTTTATTTGGTAGTCAAGAACAATGAGACGATGGCGCAAATCGGCTTGATTATAGGATGCTCGGTTTTATGTATCATCCTTGCCGATGGTATTTCCGAACATTTGTTTAAGCCTTGGGTGGCACGTCCTCGTCCAAGCAATGATCCCATCATCAAATACTCCGTTCATATCGTCAACAACATTCGTGGCATGGATTACAGTTTCTTCTCTGCTCACGCAGCCAATACCATGTCTATTGCCATCTTTTTCTCTTGGTTGGTGAGGAGCAAGCTGTTGAGTGTGTTTCTCATCCTTTGGTCATTCGTCAATTGTTGGACGCGTATGTATTTAGGACTTCATTATCCTGGAGACATCAGTGTAGGATTGTTGTGGGGATTTATCGTAGGCAGCATTGTCTATCTCTTTTTCAGAAAGATTTATTTCTTGGTTCGGCCAAAGCTTAACTATGTCTCTTCCCAATACACTCGCACGGGGTATGCGTTGTCAGACGTACATGTTGTCATTACCATCTTGTTGTTGACGTTTTGCTACGCTGTGATCCGTGGAGTTACAATTATTCAATAGATTTGATGGAAACGAAACATATTCATATCAGCGATTATACGTATGAGCTACCCGATGAAAGGATAGCCAAATTTCCCATTGCCCAGCGCGATCATTCCAAGTTGTTGGTGTATCGACGTGGTGAGGTGAGTGAGGATATTTTCTTTCATCTTCCCGATTATCTTCCCTCTGGGGCATTGATGGTTTTCAATAATACCAAGGTCATTCAGGCACGCATCCATTTTCGTAAGGAAACGGGTGCACTCATCGAGGTGTTTTTGTTAGAGCCCGCTGCTCCTACTGATTACGAACTGATGTTCCAGACTCGCAATCATTGTGAGTGGTATTGTCTGGTGGGCAATCTGAAAAAATGGAAAGAAGGTTCGTTATCCCGTTCCTTGCAGGTCAATGGAGTAGAGCTGAATCTTCGTGCCACTCGCTTGGGCGAACATGGTACCGGTCAACATATTGCTTTTGATTGGGACAACGGCAACGTATCGTTTGCGGAAATATTGGATGCGGTAGGCGAATTGCCTATCCCTCCTTATTTGAATCGTGAAACACAGGAGAGCGATAAGACCACTTACCAGACGGTTTATTCAAAAATCAAGGGAAGTGTGGCTGCTCCCACGGCTGGTTTGCATTTCACCCCACAGGTGCTTGCTGATTTAGATGCGCATGGTATAGACCGTGAAGAACTTACCCTTCATGTGGGGGCGGGTACATTTAAGCCTGTGAAGAGCGAGGAGATAGGTGGACATGAGATGCATAGTGAGTATATCAGCGTGCGTAAGCAGACATTGGAAAAACTCTTGCGTCATCATGCCTCTGCCATTGCCGTAGGTACAACCAGTGTGCGCACATTGGAGAGTCTTTATTATATAGGAGTGAAATTAGAGCAGAATCCTCTCCTCACCGAAGAAGAATTTCATGTGCATCAATGGGAACCCTATCAATTGGCAGCTGACCAAGAGATTCCTGCTGAAAAAGCCATTCAGAACATCTTGGACTATATGCAGCGCAATGAGTTGAATACCCTCCATACCAGTACGCAAATTATCATTGCGCCTGGTTATCAATATAAGATAGTGAAGATGTTGGTTACCAATTTCCATCAGCCACAGAGTACATTGCTTTTATTGGTGAGTGCCTTTGTGCGTGGTGATTGGCGAAAGATTTACGATTATGCCTTGGCTCATGACTTCCGTTTCTTGAGCTATGGCGATAGCTCGCTGCTGATACCGGGAGAATAGGGATCGGAGACCTCAGAGAGTTCAGAGACCTCGGAGAACTCAGAGACCTCAGAGAACTCGGAGACCTCAGAGAAAAAAGACAATATGAAAATAGGAGATAAAGTAAGATTTATTAGTGAAGTCGGTGGCGGCATTGTCTCAGGCTTCCAAGGAAAGAATATAGTTCTCGTGCAAGACGAGGATGGATTTGATATTCCCATGTCTGTCAATGACGTGGTGGTGATAGGACAAGAAGATTACAATAAGGCGCATCTGACCTTTACCAAACCTGCTCCCAAGGCTCCCGATAACCGTTCGGTGAAAGCCATGATGGGGGCTCAAACAGAGGATGCTCCAATTGATGATGACGATGATGAGGTTAACTTGTCGAAGGTTACCTTTCGTGCTCCTGTAGAAGAACGTAAAGGTGGAAATGCCTTGTCTGCTTATTTGGCGTTCGTTCCCATCGACATCAAGGAAATTACGCACACACGATTCGAGTGCTATTTCGTCAATGACAGTAATTATTATATCCAATATGCTTATCTCACAGCAGATGGCAATAGTTGGGCGTTGCGCTCGCAGGGTGAGGTGGAACCCAATACCAAGGAGTTTATTGAGGAGTTTGGACGTGATGAGTTGAATAATCTCGGTCACGTAGCCATTCAACTCATGGCTTACAAACGTGAGAAGCCTTTTATCCTCAAACCTGTGGTTGACGTACAATTCCGTATAGACCCCGTGAAGTTCTATAAGTTGCATACGTTCCAAGAGAATGATTTCTTTGAACAACCAGCCCTTATCCATACCATCATTGAAAACGACAAGATTACTCGCCCGTTGGTCGTGGATGCTAAGCAACTCAAGGCTGAGATGTATCATTCAGAACCTGCTGACCACACGAAGGTTTCTCGCAAGCAACAAGAAAGCTATGTGCGCCGTTACGATGATGGCCGCAAGAAGGGCAACCCCTTTATCACCAAGCGCAAGGGCGATGAAGATGTCATCGTGGTTGACCTTCATGCCAATGCTTTGCTTGATACTACAAACGGAATGTCGGCTGGTGACATTCTCAATTATCAGTTGGATGTGTTCCGTCGCACTCTCAAGGAACATGCTTCCAAGAAAGGTCAGCGCATCATCTTTGTACATGGTAAGGGTGAGGGTGTTCTGCGCCGTGCACTCATCAACGACTTAGTTTACCGCTTCAAGCATTATACATATCAAGATGCCTCGTTCCAGGAATATGGCTATGGGGCAACGCAAGTAACGATTAAATAACATGGAAAACGGATTCATCAAAGTGGCTGCTGCCGTTCCCACGGTGAAAGTGGCAGACATCGAATACAATCTGCAACAGATTGAGTGTCAGATAGCACAGGCAGAAGGAAAGGGTGTGGAAATCATTGTCTTTCCCGAACTCTCTATCACGGGTTATACCTGTCAAGACCTTTTCAGGCAAAATCTTTTGCTCGATGAGGCTGAGGCTGGTGTGCTTACCTTGCTCGACTTCACCCGTCAGTTAGACATCGTATCTATCGTGGGCTTGCCCATCGTAGTGGGCGACTTGTTGCTCAATTGTGCGGCAGTTATCCAAAAGGGACAGTTGTTGGGCATCGTGCCAAAGACTTACCTGCCCAATTACGCCGAGTTCTATGAAAAACGTTGGTTTGCCTCTTCGCAAGACCTCAAGCCTACGGAGATTCGCTATGCGGGCAGCAGGGTGTTGGTGTCCCCTTATCCCCAACTTTTCCGCACGTGCGACGGTGTACTCTTTGGCATTGAGATATGTGAAGACGTATGGGCTCCTGTTCCGCCCAGCAATACGTTGGCATTGGCTGGCGCAGACATTATCTTCAACCTCTCTGCCAGCGACGAACTCATTGGCAAGCACGATTACCTCCAGTCGCTCATTGCTCAACAGAGTGCCCGTACCATTACGGGATATGTGTATAGTGGTTGTGGCTTTGGCGAGAGTACACAGGATGTGGTGTATGGTGGTAATGCGATGATTTACGAGAATGGTAAACTGCTTGCCGAGGGCGAACGGTTCACGATGGAAAACCAGATGTGTACCATGCAGATTGATGTGGAACGCTTGCGCTCAGAACGTCGTACCAATTCCACATACGTGAATGCCCAGCGCAACTTGAAGTTCGACTTTGAAAATTCACGTCTTCCCATTACCTTCACGGATTGCCGTTCTTACACACCACGCGACTTTGTGCTTGAGCGTCAATTTGACCCACTGCCATTTATTCCTAAGACGGAGAATATGGCTCGTAGTTGTGAGGAGATTTTCAATATTCAGGTGATGGGCTTGGCAAAACGTATGGTTCACACCCATAGTAAAAAGGTTATCGTTGGCATTAGTGGCGGATTGGATTCCACGCTTGCCTTGCTTGTCTGTGTCAAGACCTTCGATAAGTTGGGCTATCCTCGCAAAGACATCGTGGGTGTTACCATGCCCGGGTTTGGTACTACTGACCGCACGTATCACAATGCCATCGTGATGATGAAGAATCTGGGTATTGACATGCGTGAAATCAACATTGCCAAATCGGTGAAGCAACACTTTGAGGATATTGGTCACGATATCAACGTACACGATGTGACATACGAGAACAGTCAGGCACGAGAGCGCACACAGATTCTCATGGACCTCAGCAATAGGTTGGGAGGATTGGTCGTGGGAACGGGCGACTTATCGGAGTTGGCATTGGGCTGGGCTACATACAATGGCGACCACATGTCGATGTACGGCGTAAACGCCAGTGTGCCCAAGACACTTGTCAAATATCTGGTGAAATATGTGGCAGAGGGTATGGACAAGGAAACCCGCAAGACATTGCTCGACGTGGTAGATACACCTATCAGTCCTGAGCTGATTCCAGCCAATGCCGACGGAGAGATTCAACAGAAGACGGAGGATTTGGTGGGACCATACGAATTGCACGATTTCTTCCTGTATTATTTCCTGCGTTTCGGGTTCCGTCCTTCCAAGATTTTCCTCTTGGCTCAGAAGGCGTTTGCCGATAAGTACGACGATGAGGTGATTGCCCATTGGCTTCAGACCTTCCTTCGCCGTTTCTTCAACCAGCAATTCAAGCGTTCCTGCCTTCCTGATGGTCCGAAAGTCGGAAGTGTGAGCCTCAGTCCACGTGGTGATTGGCGAATGCCCAGTGATGCGTCGAGCAACATCTGGCTCAAGGAAATCAAGTCGCTTGTAGATGAGGATTGACTTCAGTACGAATCGTCAAGACATATTTTCATGTCTTCTTTCCTTCATACTATATATGTAAGGAAAACAATGACATCTGGCTTTTGAGATCATCACAAATCGTGATGAGATAAGTCTTGGTGTATTTAAAAGGTATTTTTTTAGTTACTTGAAAAATAGGTTATATTCGGCGCAGTTGTTATCTTTGCTGATATGAAAAATGTCAAATACATATTAGCCACACTCCTGACGTTGACGATGCTTCTTTCATGTACGGATGAAGAGGCGATGCGTCAACGACTTGACTATGTGAGTCAGTGCAACCGAGCTGATACGGTGTTCTCCGAAGCATGGTTGCCTACCGTTGACTCCTTGGTCAACTACTTCAACCACAACGGAAACGCCAACGAGCGCATGATGGCTCTCTACCTCAAGGGAAGGGTTCATCACGACATGGGTGAGGCTCCCATTGCCTTGGAATGTTACCAAAAGGCTACGGAAATGGCTGACACCACGAGAAAGGATTGCGACTTTCATACGCTTGCCGCTATTTATGGGCAGATGATAGACTTGTATCATCGGCAATTTCTGCCAGATGATGAAATGAAAGCCATTGAAATGGCGGAAAAATATGCGTATAAAAACAAAGATACACTCGCAGCCATCACCGCCTTTCGCCTGAAGACGGGTGTATATTTCCACCGAAACGATACGGATAGTATGTTGTACGTCACTCAAAGAAGTGTGGAATTGTACCGACAACATGGTGGAAACCACCTTGCCGCTCAAATATTGATATTACCCATCAGCATTTACCTTCATCGCGGACAATACCAGCAGGCTTGGGAAGCAATGCAGGTATATGAGAAAGAGTCGGGATTCTTCGATGAAAAGGGAAACATATTAGAGGGAAAGGAACTCTATTATTACTACAAAGGAATGTATTGTCTTTCACAAAACAAGCACGACGAAGCCATTGCCTTGTTTAGAAAAACCTTGAAAGGTGGTTTCTTAGAGGCTGGTTACAAGGGCTTGCTGTCTGTTTACGAAAAGAAACATTATCCTGATTCTATTGCCAAATATGCTCGTCTTTTTGCCAATGCCAACGATGATTCTTATCGTGAGGTGGAACAAAATGTGATTCACCAAACGTCGGCATTGTACAATTATAGTCGCCAGCAAAAACTGGCTGACGAAAATTCTCGGAAGGCACAGACAAACAGGCTCATTGCCATAGTCGTTACGATCTTGGGAATAACCACCATCATCTTTGTTTACAGTAAGATCAAGAAGAAAGCAAGACAAAAAATCAAGCAGTTGTCTTTGGATTATGAAACTTCGCTCAATCAGTTGTATGCTGCAAAAGACAATCTGCGCTTGTTGAATTATGACCATGAAGTGAAAAACCAACAGATGGAGTCTGAGATTCAGGAACTAAAAGATGTTATCGTCAGGGCGAACCAAGAGAAAAACATGCTGGACGAGAACATGAACGAACTCCAGCAAAGGCTCTCTGACTTGATTGACGAACAAAAAGAAATGTCAGCTCAGTTCAAGAAGGACATCCGAAACAAGGAAAAGGAGATTGCCAAATGGCAGGAAAAAGCCAAGGATTTAGACCATCAGTTGGTTTTGAACAAAGGAATCAACAAGGAAGCTGAATTTAGGGAAAGCATTATCTTTAAAAAGTTTGAGGTAAGAGGGTTGTCCAAACGTGTAATCGTACCGCCTACCGATAAAGACTGGAATGACTTGACGGAGGCGTTCAGGGCTCATTTCATTCGTTATTATGCTTTCATTGCCCAGGAGCATCATCTTCCCGTCAATCAATTCAGGTTGTGTGTGTTGATACGCTTAGGCTTCAACAATGAGCAAATCCGTATATTAATGGACAAAGACACGCAACAGGTGTATAGGTTGAAGAAATTGGCTAATTATTCTCTCTTTGGCACTCAAGATGCCAGTACTTTGGAGGAAAATCTCAAACCATATTACCGTTAATCTCATTTAGGGTGAATTTAGAGTGATACTTTTTATAAAGTGTTGATTCCTAAATGAATGCAATGGTGGTTTTTCTCCTTTTCTGACGTTTTTCTGATGCTTGTGGAATAAAATAATGAAGGGTTTTACGGAATTTTTTGCAATAAATCGTATATTTGCAAAAACTCATCAATTAGCATGGATATGAAAAAACTAATTATCTGCATGACCATTTTGGCATTCATTTCCACTGTTTCCATAGCGCAGCGTGTAATGTCAACGAAAAAAGTACGTACTATTACCTCGTCAAAGATTGACCCTACCAAGAATCCCACGGGCTTTCCCAAGACTCCCATCTTGCCTCCTTCCATCTTTCTCGATGGGATTAAGCGAGACTTGAGCCACATCTCATACATATCCATTCCTGAACCGAGATGTGCTTACGTGAACTTGAAGGGAACGACCCGATTGCCCGAATGTAAAGGCGATACGTTGCATTGCTGGATGGAGGTGGACGATAGAGATGGTAACTATTTCTGCAAGCGTGTGGTCTTAGACGCACAAGGCGATGTGTCGTTGATGTTTCCCAAGAAAGGGATGAAGGTAGAATTTTATGATGATGAGTGGGTAGGAAACGACAAACCTACCATCGCCATAGGAAATTGGGTCAGTCAGGATGGTTTTCATCTCAAGGCTTATTACAATGATTACTTTCGTGGCGTTGGTGCGGTGGGTTATAAGCTCTATGAGTTGATGGTTTCTGATGTGGGTTATCCTTGGGCTCGTTCAGGTGGCTTGGCGGCGGGAGAACCCTTGGCGATGTGTCACCCAGATGGCTTCCCTTGCATTGTCTATTTGAATGGTGAGTTTTACGGCATTTATAGTTGGCAGTTGAAGAAGAGTCATGAAAACATGGCACAAAGCAAGAATAATCCCAAGCACATACACTTAGACGGGAATTTGTCGGAAGGCAGTTTCTGGAATGGTGACATCGACTGGTCGGCATTTGAGGTGAGAAATCCCAAGAAGATGTCGGATGAGACACGGGAGTGTATTGTTTCTCTCTCACGTGTATGTAGAGAACTGCAACAGATGAGCGTAAAGGAACAGAATGTGGAGAAGCTACGAGCTGAGTTTGCCCGTAGGTTTGATGTGCAGAGCCTCTTGGATTATGTCTGCCTGAATTACCTGATTGCCAATTATGATGGGTTTGCCAAGAACTGGCAGTGGTTCACTTACGACGGAGTGAAATGGTTTGTTGCTCCCTACGACCTTGACTATACGTTTGGTAACAATGTCGGGGCTGAAACCATCAGTCCTCCAGAGCGTACGGGCGTTGACCGATATTGGGCATTGTATGAGAATGGTCCCATGTATTGGCTCTCCGTTTACTTTAAGGATGAAATCAGGGCACGCTATTGCCAACTGAGGAAACATGATAGGATAGGGAGCACTACGGTGAAGGCTCTCGTGCATGATTGGTGTGACAGGATTGGCAAAGAGAACTATGCGGAGGAATGGAAGCGATGGGCTGACAGTAAATGTATCAATGAACCGCAATATGCCTCTTGTTGGAAGCCCGTAGAGAAATGGCGACATTACCATAAGTTGAAAGAGTGGCATTCTTCCACGGAATATAAGAAAGGTGACGTGTGTCGCCTTGCAATGGGCGAGTGGGAGGCTACAGCCGACAATCAAGGTGTGAGACCGTTTATCAGTTTGAGTTATGTGGACAGCATGGAACGTTTGGATGAGTGGATTGACAAGCGTTTTGATTTGTTCGACTCATATTTCTCATACCTGGATGATGTGGGCTTTGGTAATTTTTCTTCAAGTGCAAGTTTGAAAGACAACTGGTCTAATGCTCAGGAGTCTATCTACAATCTTCATGGTCATCGTTTCTCCACCTTATCTCCTGGCGTGAATATTGTTGTAAGGAAAGGAGAGAAGGGGAGGAAGGTTGTTGTGAGGGGTGAGAAGTAAGGGGTGAGGGGTGAGAGGTGAGAGGTGAGGGGTGAGATGTGAGAGGTGAGGGGTGAGAGAATAGCCACGGCTGCTTGAAAACTCAGTTGGAAAAACTATTCTCTCACCTCTCACCCCTCACATCTTTTTCTCTAAACCTCACTCCTCACCTCTAAAACCTAAAACATCCCTGCACTATGGCAGATGTAAGCTAAGCCGTAAGCTACGATGGTACTCGTAATCACGCTGATAAGACCAGGCATCATGAATGAGTGGTTGAGCAGGTACTTACCAATCACCGTCGTACCCGAACGGTCGAAGTTCACGGTAGCAATATCTGATGGGTAATTGGGAATGAAGAAATAACCATATACCGATGGGAGCACACCCAACAGAATCCATCCCTCAATGTTGAGCGAGTATGCCAATGGCAACATGGCTACTACCACCGCTCCTTGCGAGTTGATCAATACCGATACGAAGAAGAACGCAATGGCAATCGTCCAAGGATAAGCAGCCACGAGGTCGGTGAGCATGTGTTGCATCTCCTTCAGGTAGTTGCCGAAGAACGTGTCTGCCAACCAGGCAATACCGTAGATGGCAACCACAGCCACCATTCCACTTTGCCATACGGCTCCTGCCACTGCCTTCTTGGGCTTTGCCTTGCAGAAGATAATCATCAATGCGGCGGCAGAAATCATGATGATCTGAATCACTAAGTTCATTGCCAAAGGTTTAGAAACGGTCTCGGTAACACCAGGAACAACCAACCCTGCCTTTGCCAGTTGTTGCGCCGTTTCGGTAACGCCTTGCACGCTTACCTCTGCAATGCCACCCTTTACTACTTGCACGGTGTCGTAAGTTGGCAATAGGTTGCCGCCAAACATCTGAACGATAGAGAACACCACGATGATAGCCAGTGCGCCGAGGAAGATGAATACGGCATTCTTGCTATCTTGTGAGATTTCCTTGTCAAGTGTGGTTGCAGAGTTTCCGTAGATATAGTCATATTGCTGAGGATCTTTCAGTCGCTCTTGGAATTGAGGGTCTTTGTCGAGGTCGTAACCTCTCCTATACGAGGCGGCAGCGGCAGCCATCAATCCACACACACATGCAGGAATGGTAATCATGATGATTTGCAAGTTGTTCACATGGAAACCGTTCGAGGCTGAGATGGCGGAGAATGCTACCACGGCAGCTGCGATAGGCGAACAAGTGATTCCCACCTGTGAGGCAATGGAAGCCACACCACACGGACGTTCTGGGCGAATGCCCTTCTTCAAGGCAATGTCGCAGATGATAGGCATGAGCGTATAGACTACGTGTCCCGTTCCCACGAGTACGGTGAGGAAGAATGTGGTGAGAGGGGCAAGAAACGTGATGCGGTCAGGATGCTTGCGCAACAATCGTTCTGCCACTTGAATCATCCAGTCCATTCCCCCAGAGGCTTGCAATACGCCCGCACAGGTCACGGCTGCGATGATGATGTAAATCACGTCGGTAGGAGGAGTGCCAGGTTTTAATCCCCATCCGAAGACGAGAATGGCAAGTCCGATACCGGAAATAGCACCGAGGGCAAGGCTACCATACCTTGAACCCACCCAAAGAGCCAGCAATACGATGAGTAGCTGGAGAATCATGGTAATAGTCATAGGTTTTAAGTATTTAAGTTATTGATATTGTCTCAATGCGGCAAGTAGTTGGTTGTTCTCGCTCTTCGTGCCGATAGTGATACGCAGACACTCTTGGCAAAGACTGATGCGAGAGCGGTTGCGCACGATGATGCCACGGTCAACCAGGTAGTCGTAGATTTTCTGAGCCTCCGTCATCTTTGCCAAGAAGAAGTTGGCATCAGAATGGTACACCTGTTCGCAGATGGGGAGGTCTTTAAATGCGGTGATGAGTCGGTTGCGTTCCAAGAGCAGCACATTGATCCATTTCTCCACTTCGTATGGGGTGGAGAGTGCGTCGAGAGCTTCTTTTTGTGTCAGCAGGTTTACGTTATAAGGATATTTCACCTTATTGAAGATGTTGATAATTTCCTCGCTGGCAAAAGCCATTCCCAATCTGATGGCTGCGCATCCCCAAGCCTTGCTCATGGTGTTGAGCACAATCAGGTTGGGATGTTTTGCCAATTCGTCACGAATGGGTTTCTGAGAAGAGAAGTCGCTATATGCCTCGTCGATGATGACCAGTCCTTCAAACTTCTCAATCACCTTGAGCATTTCGTCACGGTTGAAGTTGTTGCCCGTGGGATTGTTGGGCGAGCAAATCCAGATAATCTTTGTGTTTTGGTCACAAGCCTTCAGGAGTTTGTCGGCAGACAACTGATAATTGTTGTCTAAGAGTACGGGTCGGTATTCCGTATCGTTGATGTCGGCACACACCTTATACATCCCGTATGTAGGCTCGATGGCAACCACGTTGTCCTTCCCTGGTCGGCAGAAGCAGCGATAAGGCAGATCTATCGCCTCGTCGCTACCGTTGCCCAGGAATATTTGGTTGACGGGTACTCCCTTGATTTTAGAAATCTTCTCCTTGAGTTCCCATTGCAAGGGGTCTGGATACCTGTTCAAAGGTTTATTGTACGGGTTCTCGTTGGCATCGAGGAACACCTTTGCCGTCTTCCCACTATATTCATTACGAGCCGAACTATAAGGAGCCAGTTTCCAAATGTTGGGTCTTACTAATTCTTTCAATGATTTCATGATGGTGAGATTTGTTGTATTCTGACTGTCATGGCATTTTTGTGTGCATCAAGTTGCTCGTTTTCTGCCATGATTTCCACTGCCTTGCCGATAGAGCGAATGCCGTCTGCCGACAAGTGCTGAAAGGTGATCTTCCTCATGTAGCTGTCTAAGTTCACACCGTTGTAGGCAAGTGCATAGCCATGTGTGGGCAGGGTGTGGTTGGTGCCGCTGGCATAGTCGCCCGCACTCTCGCAAGCATATTCTCCTAAGAACACGCTGCCTGCGTTCACCACCTTCTGCGCCATTTCCTCCCAGTCGGATGTGGCAATAATCAAGTGTTCGGGAGCATACGCATTGCTGAGTTGCATCGCCTCGTCTTTGTCGTTCACCAAGACAAACCTACTGTTGTCGAGTGATTGTTGTGCGATGGCTTTTCGTGGCAAAAGCTCCAGTTGTCTGAGCGTTTCCTGTTCCACTTGTTGCAGCATCTCCTCGGAGGTGGTAATCAGCAAAGCCTGAGAGTCAGTGCCATGTTCGGCTTGGCTGAGCAAGTCGGCTGCCACGAAGACAGGATTGCTGGTCTCATCTGCGATGACGCACACCTCTGATGGACCTGCGGGCATATCTATCGCTACGTCGTGCAAGCTCACTTGTTGCTTGGCTGCCATTACGTATTGATTGCCTGGACCAAATATCTTGTACACTTTAGGCACGCTCTCCGTTCCGTAAGCCATTGCACCGATGGCTTGCACGCCACCACATTTATATATCTTGTCAACACCGGCTATTCGGGCGGCTACCAGAATGGCTGGGTGTACCTTCCCCTCGCGGTTGGGAGGAGTGCAAAGCACGATTTCCTTGCAACCTGCAATCTTGGCTGGGGTTGCCAACATCAGCACCGTAGAGAAGAGTGGGGCAGTGCCGCCCGGAATATACAGGCCTACCTTCTCGATGGCTACGCTCTTTTGCCAGCAGCATACGCCAGGGCAGGTCTCTATTTGCTTGCCTTCAAATTTTTGCGACTCGTGGAAGCGTGCAATGTTGCCATGTGCCAAGGTCAGCGCATCTTTCAACTCTTGCGAAACCAATCGTCCCGCCTCTTCCATCTCTTCTTCCGAGACAGCCAAAGACGTGAGCAAGGCGTGGTCAAACTTCTCTTCATAGAATTTCACCGCCTCGTCGCCTTTCGTGCGGATGTCTTGTAGCACGGAGGCAACGGTCGCATTGAGTTGCGACACGTCGAGGTGGGGGCGTTCTATGATGTCCTTCCAGTCGTTGAGTGATGGATATTTGATGATTCTCATAACAGTTACAAAATCATTTTCTCGATAGGAGTAACCAAGATGCCTTGGGCTCCCATTTCCTTCAACTTACCGATAATCTCCCAGAAACGCTTTTGGTCGAGCACGGTATGAACGGAGCACCATTCTTCGTCTGCCAATGGGATGATGGTAGGGCTCTTCAAGCCTGGCAACACGTTGATGATGTCTTCCAGTCTGTTCTTAGGCACGTTCATGCGCACGTATTTCTTGTCTTCTGCCTGTCTGACGGCTTCGATACGGAACATCATGTCGTCGAGGATTTGCTTCTTCTCCTCGCTCAGGTGCTTGTTTCCGATGAGCAGGGCTTCGCTCTTCATCACCACCTCCACCTCACGAAGGTTGTTACTCACGAGCGTGCTGCCCGAGCTCACGATGTCGAAGATTCCATCTGCCAAGCCAATACCTGGACTGATCTCCACGCTACCCGTGATTTCGTGTATGTCGGTTTGTATGCCTTTTTCAAGCATAAACTTTTTCAGGATGTTGGGGTATGAGGTGGCTATCTTCTTGCCATTAAACCATTCCAAGCCCGTGTATTGGTGCACTTTGGGAATGGCGAGTGAAAGACGGCACTTGCTGAATCCCAAGCGAGCAATCACTTGGGCATCTTCACCCTTTTCCAAAAATTCATTTTCGCCTACTATGCCAATGTCGGCTACGCCACTGGCTACGCTTTGTGGAATGTCATCATCCCGAAGATACAATATCTCTATGGGAAAATTGGATGATTGTACCAGAAGGGTACGCTTGATGGAACTCACTTTGATGTCGGCTTCAGCCAATAAATTCATCGTGTCTTCATATAGACGTCCCTTGGATTGTACGGCAATACGTAACATAAGTTCTAATTTTCTTAAAAATACCATGCAAAATTAATCTTTTTCACGGTAATTTGCAAGAAATATTGTAATTTTGTGCCCGATAATACATTTTATGCAAATTAAATACGTTTTTCTGCTATTGGCGCTGGCTTCGCTTACGGGATGTGTAAACAATGGCCAGACAGAAATGACACCTTGGGGGGCACTCCTTCAAGATGGAAAAGTGGCTGCTGATCATGTGAACGACAGCTTAGACGACAGCTCTTTTAAATTGAGCGATATCCAAAACAACGGGGAGATGATTATGCTCACGTTGACGGGTCCTGACTCTTATTATGACTATCGTGGCTACAAGATGGGACTGCAGTATAAGTTGTGCGAGAGATTTGCGCAAAAGATTGGGGTCTCGCTTCGCGTGGACGTTTGCAATGACATCGACGAGATGTTGGTGAAACTGAAAGAGGGGGAGGGTGACGTCATTGCCTACCAGTTGCCACAGGGATTGCGCGACGTGCTTTATTGTGCATCGTCATGGGCGGTGAGCAATGGAAACCGTGAACTGGCTGACTCGCTCAACCATTGGTACTCCCCTCAGTTGGCGCAAAAGGTGAAAGCTGATGAGGAATTTCTTTTGTCAACACGTAGCATTTCTCGTCATGAGTATGCACAGGTGCTGAATAAGGCGGGGGGAGTGATTTCTCATTACGATGAGTATTTCCGCAGGTATGCGCATCTGGCACGATGGGACTGGCGATTGCTTGCTGCCCAGTGCTACCAGGAATCTACCTTCGACCCCAAGGCTCAGTCGTTTGCTGGAGCGTGCGGCTTGATGCAACTGATGCCTGCTACGGCACACGACTTGGGACTGGAGCCTGAGCAGGTGTGGGAGCCTGAGAAGAATATCGCTGCCGCCGCCAAGTATATCGGACAACTGAATTACCATTTCAAGGATATCCGCAACTTCAACGAGCGTACCAAGTTTGTGCTTGCTGCCTATAATGGCGGTATGTTTCATGTGAGAGATGCAATGTTGCTCACCGAGAAGAATGGTGGCAATCCTCATCTTTGGAATGATGTGTCTGAGTATATCCGTAAGTTGGCTACGCCTGAGTTCTACAACGATTCCATCGTCAGATATGGATATATGCGCGGCTCTGAAACGGCTGATTACGTCTCACGCATCCATAATCTTTGGTATAAGTATCGCGGTGTGGCTAAGCCCGACCATTCCAAGAGCATGGCTACGTCTAAGCCCAAGAAGGCTAAGCGGAAAAATAAATATCGAGTATAAACCATTAAAAATGTAGATCAATATGAAGGTTCGTAGAAAATATACCATACCGGCATTGTTGTGCTTGCTGGTTATCATTGGCTGGGTGAGCTATTATTTCATGTCGTCGCTTTCGGCTAAGGAAAGCACCGAGTATATTTACGTGGACAAAGACGATACGGTGGATTCTATCTATACCAAGCTCGACCCTATATGTAATAATCACTCGTTGGCTGCATTCAAGATGTTGGCAAGACACACGAGCTTTGCCGAACATATCCACACGGGACGTTATGCCGTGGAGCCTGGAGAGGGAGCATATACTGTTTTCAAACGATTGAAGAATGGGTTGCAGTCGCCTATGAACGTGACCGTTCCTTCCGTGCGTACCTTGGAGCGACTGAGCGCAGAGATTTCCAACAAGTTGATGCTGGATAGTGCTGAACTTTACCAAGCTATTACCAACCCCGACATTTGCAAGAAGTATGGATATGACACCGCCACGATTGCTTGTATGTTCATCCCTAACACTTACGATATGTATTGGAACGTGAGTGTGAATACATTCCTTGACAGAATGAAGAAGGAGAGCGACAAGTTCTGGAACGAGGAACGAATGGCTAAGGCAAAGGCAATGCGACTCACTCCCAATGAGGTCATCATCCTTGCCAGCATCGTGGATGAGGAGACTGCCAACAATGGCGAGAAGCCAATGATTGCGGGTATGTACTTCAACCGACTGAGATACCATAACGAAATCAATCCGAAAGGGATGTTGTTGCAAGCCGACCCTACCGTGAAGTTTGCATTGAAGCAGTTCTCTCTTCGTAGAATCTATAATTACCACTTGCAGGTAGATAGTCCTTATAATACATATAAATATGCTGGTCTTCCTCCTGGTCCTATTCGCATCCCCTCTGTGGTGGGCATTGATGCGGTGTTGAACTATGCACACCATGATTATTTATATATGTGTGCGAAAGAGGATTTCAGTGGTACGCATAACTTTGCCCGTACCATGAGCGAGCATTTGCAGAATGCGGCTAAGTATTATGTGGCATTGAACAAGAGGGGAATACACTAACTGAAAGGGGTGGACTGCGGCGTTTCTCTTGAGGGTGTTCATTATCAAGATGATCCCTTTTTTAGATGAATGAAAAAAATAGTTTTTAGTACAGTGTTGATTGTCTTGACGGTTCTGATGTCCGCCTGTAGTAATGACGACTCTGAGGACACTACACCCGTGAAGGAAAACTCAAGAACTGTATTGGTGTACATGGCTGGCAGAAACAATTTGTCTTTTACTATTCAACCGTGGCTCGCACGTATCATGAATGGGGTGCTTACCGACTCGGTGAGCCTCAGCGACATGGGTATCTCCTGTATTGATGGCGAGAATCGCGCCTCTGACCCTGTGGTGATGGAAGGGGTGCTACGCTACGCTTTCAACCATTATCCTGCCACTGAAGGCAACTACGGTTTGGTGCTTTGGGGACACTCAGATGGATGGATTTTCCATGACGAGGTGAAACGGGCGAAAAAAAGAGCGTATGGGTTTGATGAAGGTAACGTCCCAGGCAATAGCAGCGTGTCGTGGATGAATATCTCTACGTTGGCAGAGGTGTTGTCTGACTTGCCTCACCTGAAGTTCATCATGGCTGACTGTTGTAATTTCATGTGCTTGGAGGTTCTTTATGACTTGCGCCACGTTTGCGATTATATCATTGGTTCTCCAGCCGAGATTCCAGGCGGTGGTGCGCCCTACGACTTGATTGTATCGGATTTGTTTGCTGACGGTCCGTTCTATGCTTCCATCATCGACAAGTACTATCAGAGCTTGGATGGATTTCTTCCCTTGACCGCTGTCAAGACCAGCGAGATGGATCATGTGGCGCAGGCTACGCGACAAGCCATGCAGGCAACAAGGGCATCTATCGGTGAGGGCTATGCCGATATGACAGGTGTCATCCATTACTATTATACTAAGTTGTCCATTGACTTTCTACGCGAATACTGTCTGTGCTATGATGCTGGCGACTTCTTCCTCTCTCACGCTCCGCAGGATGTGTATCGTCAATGGAAACAGGTTCTCGACAAGGCCGTGGTGTACCGCCGTATCGCCACGGAATGGGAGACCAACAAGATTTGGGACTTTTCTTTCTCCGATTTTACGGTGACTGAGGAGAAGATGCACTGTGTGTCTATGTTCGTCGAGCAGGATCCTACCAAGGGCAATTATGCCAAATACAACGAGGACATCAAACAGACGGCTTGGTGGAAGATGGTGGGTCTTTAGAGGTGATTATTGGAGGCGGTTTTTTAGAGGTGAGAGGTGAGGGGAGAGAGGTGAGAGATTAGTCTTCTTGATTGAGATTGTCTCCCCTTGCGTCTGTTTTCATTGTCTATCCTCTATGTCGTTATTGCCCTTATTTTTTTTCGTTGCTTGTCCTTTTGTTGGTTGTTCTTGCTCCATTTGTCTATGTTGTTTATTACCCTTGTGCTTGCGATTCCAACAGCCGTGGCTATTCTCTCACCTCTCACTCCTCACCTCTCACCTCTAAAAACACACCTCTCACCTTTAAAATCTCCCCTCCTCATTCACCGATGCAAAATTACTTCCAATTCCCTTAATCTCCAAAAATCGGGCTTTCAAAAGGTGCAAAAATCTGTTAACAAAATGTCATTTTCGTGTTAAAAAAATAAAACACAGTGTTTGCGGTTGATAAAGAATATTTATACAATTGATATACATGGTTAATGCAAGTGTGAAGATCATCTTAATGGTCTTTTTTTGAATACGATTAAGTGAACGGTAACAAGTAACAGGTAACAAGTAACAATAAGATAGGTTATCATATTTCGGCTTATCATGTAAAATATATCTTATTGAAAAAATAAGGGAATAATTACAAAATTACAAAATTACAAATTACATTTAGGTACTTATCATTTTCTGAATTGAAAAATCGTCAGATTTAGATATGATAATAATTATAATTATTAGTATATATATTATATTAATATATTATAATAATATATTAATATAAAATTTAATATACTCTATATTCCCACACTATGTGAAGGTGCTTAATGTAATATGTAATTTTGTAATTTTGTAATTTTTGTCTTTTATATCAACCTATCTTATTGTTACTTGTTACTTGTTACTTGTTATCTGTTACTCACAGGCATAGGGAGAGGTGTGCAACCTATTAACTGCCCACCTTTATGCTTTTCAAAATGCTCAGACATCCTATCTGGGGTTTTCGTTACGCTACACCTGATCCATTTTTTTGGGGGGAACTTTTTAGGGGAATAAAAACAAAAAATGCTTCGCTCTTCACAGAGGGAAGCATCAATCTCAATAGGTATTAGCTTTTTTAAGGTAAAAAGATTGTATTCAGGATAAC
>AUXO016840701.1_pt1 | contig 56671 bp, 87 predicted proteins | sample 768731 | NCBI WGS metagenome assembly AUXO01 (sample SAMN02715735, study PRJNA202380) | gut metagenome | biome: sheep rumen | host: Ovis aries | place: New Zealand: Palmerston North
TATATGGATAAAGAAGTAATAGGTTATAAAAACTTGCAGTATTTACAGCAGCAGCTTGATAGTTGTATGATAAGATTTAACAAGAATGATATATCTGATTTACCAGAAAAAGTGTATAAATTAGAATATGTTGAAATGACACAAAAACAAACTCAAGTATATAGAGAAATGTGTATGAACATATACAGAAACTTACACAAGATAAAAAGAAGTAATAATCCTTTGGCGATGCTTACTCATTTAAGGCAGACTACAGGTTATACTGGAATAGTCAGTGACACTATTTATGAAAGTGCTAAATTGGATCGTATGGAAGAACTTGTTAAAGAAATAGTTGATAATAATGAAAAAGTAATAATATACTCAATATGGTCTCATATAACAGATGAGATAATGGTGAGACTCAAAGAATATAGTCCATTATTATATACTGGTGGCGTTGATGAAAATAGAAGAAGAGAAGTAAAAAATATATTTATGACAGATGATAAAGCTAAAGTTTTAGTAGGCACAATATCTGCTCTTGGAACTGGAGAAACTTTAACAGCCGCTAACAATGTAATATTTGTAGATGAGCCTTGGAATAGAGCGTCAAAAAATCAAGCTGAAGATAGAGTTCATAGAGTTGGTCAAAATAAAAGTGTAAATATAATAACTATAATAGCTAAAAATACTATAGATGAAACTGTGCATAAAATAGTTGAAGATAAGGGAAAAATTAGTGATAAAATATTAGATGGCATTGAGCCAAAGGATCAAATGGAAATTGTAAATGAAGTTTTTGAAAGAGAAATTGAATACGGAAACATCAGCCCCAATGCTTAAAGCTTATTATAGTTTAGCTGAAGTATATAAGATACTTAATATAAGCAGAAAAGACTCTTTGAAAGAAAGAATACTATTTTTATTTGATGTCAGTTATAAGCTTCCAGAGGATTTACTAAAAATAAAAAGAGGTATAAAAAAATATAATGGCAGATATTATATTAAATATACTTATGTTAAAAGAATAGAAGAACTTATACAATTATTAAAATATAAATATAAAAGAGCATACAACGATTACATCACAGCTAAATATAGATATAAAAGCGATTTATCAAGGCGACTTGGTGAAGATAATAATAAAGACTATATTTACACAATTATAAAAAGAGGCAGAAGAACTAAAAAAATGAAGAGTACAAGTAATAAGGTGACTAAAAAGTTCAAAAAGAAATTCTTGAAATATACAAGAAAAGCAATGCTTAAAAAAATATATAAGGAGGAACAATTATGTTAAAATGTAAGTATGCAGGAGATGTAAATGACTCTGGCTGCAAGTCTTGTAATGGTGTCACTATGTTGTATAATGGTAAAGAATATGATTGCTCTAAAATATGCACAGGATTTGAGCAGTGTGATGATATTCCAAAAGTGACAAATGAGCAGAAAGCTATCTCACCAAAGAGCAACTTAAAAACAGTTTTAATAGGTTGTAAAAGTGGTTTAAGTAAAGAAATTAACGGTGTTTGGTATAAGTTTGAAGCTTGGGAAGAAAAAGCTGTACCTGATACCGGTGATGTGGATGTTGAACTTGAAAGACGAATGTTATTTGATAAGCTTAATACTCATATAGATAACCAAATGATTGAAGCCATTAACTCCAAATAATTCTACTATTTTCCGTTTGCAAAATGTTTTATTATATGTTATAAAAATATAATAAGCGAGGTGACATTATGAAAAAATTATTGTTAAGTATATGTATGATTTTATTCACATCTACTGTAATCTATTCAGGACCTATAAAAGAAAAAAACACCATTGATAAATTATATGAGATGTATGAGAATGATTATAGACCTTATAGATATAGACCATATTATGACGAACCTGGTGATTATATATACGAAAGAAGATATTATGATAAATACTATGATAGGAATTATGTGCAACACGATATAAGAGCAAGTATTGTATATAATCCAACAGGTCAATGGGTGTTCATAAATAATGGTTGGCATTTTCAATTTACTAATGGTGCTTATGCTACAAATTGCTGGTTATTGCAAGGAGATAAATGGTATTATTTAGACGCAAGGTCTATTATGGCTGTGGGATTTTGTGTGATAAATGGTAATAGCTATTATTTTAATCCTGATGGAACTATGGTAATAGGGACTGTCATATTAAATGGTATAACACATTTCTTTGATAATAATGGTATAATGATATATTAGGTGGTAATATGTTAAAGAAAGAAAAAAATATGATAAATCTATGCAACTATGTAAATGGTCTAGAAGAAATAGGTGCTGATTGTAAGGCATCTATAATAGTTTGGATAGACCATTGCTATCATCTTAATAAGCCACAATCAAGAAAAGATATAGATAATTTGATAGCAAAAGCATTTGATACTACAGATGATGTTGATAATCTCATACCTGCAGTATTAGAAAAAGCAATATCTAAAAGATTATATTCTAATTTATTCTTAGATTGGAACTTAAAATATGATAAATCAGTTTAATTGTATTAAAATTGATAGTTGCAGCAATGCTCAGTGCCCTTGTAGTTGGTATGAGCATTTTATGTATTTATGCGATAAAAGTGGTATACCATACAATAGAATATTCTCCAATAAATTAAAAGACATAAACACAGTAGATTTTAATAGGTATTTGAAGATAAAAAGAGATATAGTTGACTTTATAGAAACAAGAAATAATATTGATATTGTAGTGTGCAGTGATATAAATGAGACTGTTGAGTATGGTATTAAGTTGCTATTAAATTATTTTAGCCAAATAAGCTATAGCTGTTTTTATGACACATACGGGTTATTCATTGATGTTCCAAGATATGTAGATAGATTAAAAGATAATATAACATTAAAAGATGAAGAACTAATAATGTTGAAACAAAATATAGATACAGTACCAGTAGTTGTTTTTAATAATTTAATGTATAATGATAGCGGTTACATAAATGATATTATGTATAGGCACATATATTGTAGAATAAACAATAGGATTACAACTATTGTGGTTAGGTATGCTGGCAACGGAACAAATAGCAACATAGAGAAATTAGTGAAAATGCTGAAAGCAGTTCACTTGGAAATATAAGGAGATGTTATGAGTAGAAGAGATGGTTATTATAAAGAGTATTATGAAAAGAATAAAATAAAATTAAAAGATAGGCAGAAAAAATACTATGAAGCACACAAAGAAGAAAGAAAGAAATATCAAACTGAATACTATTTAAAGAATAAGGAAGAATAATGGTAGAGTATCAAATTATAAGTAAAATAGTTGCAAATGGTGATGTAAAACTATTAACTGAATATAATTTAGAGTACAAGCATTTTACACAGTATCAAGAGGCTTTTAAGTTCATTTCTGAGCATTATAAGACATATAATAATATTCCAGACCTTACAACTTTTTACAGCAACATAAAAATAGATAAAGATTTGGTGTATGTAGAAGAAAATGACGAATATCTTGTCAATGAGCTTATGAAAGAGTATAAAATAAGATGTACTAATAAGTTTTTGAATGATATAAGTGACATAGGTAATTCTGATATAGATGCTGCTTTGCAATATGCTATGGCTAACATACCACAAATAGCTGGTATAGGAGATAATGAGCCTATAAATATAATAAAGCAGGCACAAGATAGATATAATTCTTATGCAGATAAAATTGTTAATCCGAATGGGTATTTCATATCAACAGGTTTCAAAGAATTGGATGATATTATGGGTGGTGGGTTTTCAAGAGATATGGATTTAGTTGTTGTATTTGCTAGATCTGGAATTGGAAAAACGCAACTGATTATGCAGTTCTTAAAACATAGTTTTGAACTTGGTATGAGATCTTTAATAATAGAGCCAGAAATGAATGAAATACAGATAGGTTATAGGTTTGATACAGCATATAAACATATATCAAGCACAGGTCTTTTTACCGGTCAGCCGTTAAATGGTGATTATAAAGCTTATATAGATAATTTATCAACAAGTAATACACCTATTTACTATAAGTCACCTAAACATTATAATCTTAAAATAACTCCTGAAAAAATTAAAAGAGATATTGAGAAATATAAACTTGATATTATATTTATAGATGGTATTGATTATATGAGTCCTAATAAATGGAGCAAAAATACAAAAAGATACGAGGAACTTAAAGAGATAAGTTATGATTTGTCAGTTATCAGTGAGACTATGAGAGTACCGATAATTGTAGCCAATCAAGCCAATAGAGAAGGTGCAAAACAAGGCAATGAGCCAGAACTTGAAAATATGGGTCAGTCAGATGGCATAAACTTTGCAGCTTCAAGAGTTATAAGCTTGGCAAGTAAGCAAGATGAGTTTACAATGGCGATAAAAAAGAACAGATTTGGAAGAAATGGCAGTAGACTAAAATATGGGTGGGATGCAGATAAAGGAGTATTTACAATAAAACAATCTAATATGTATCAAGTTACAGAAGAAAACAAGAAAGAAGGAGATATATTTTAATGAGTATCAAATGGCGTTGCTGTAGTTCTTGCAAATACTATAATGGGTGTGGTGGAAGTAGTAGTAATCCAAAATGGCATCCTTGTATAGGTTGGGAGAAAAGCCTAATAAAAATAAAAAAGGAGACTTAAAATGATTAAATATTTTGGTGGAAAAAGTTGGTTAGGTAAAAAAATCAGTAATTTATGTATACCTAAAAGAGAAGGATTTATTGATGTATTTACTGGTGGTGGCAGTATGACTGATTGGGCATTTCCAAGGTTTGACAACTTAGTCATAAATGATATTGATGATTTACTCATAAACTTTTACATTGTTTGTAGAGATGAACCTGAAAAACTGATTGATTACTTGGAAGACATTAAAAAAGATGATTTAGGAATAAAGCATAAAGATCTAATTGAAATCGCAAAGGGAGATTATGATAACATAACTAAAGCTGCTTATTATTATTTTGGCAATCAGGTGTGTTATGGCGGCATACCTTATGATAGTCCTATACAAAGTAAAATACAAATATTTAATAACACGCCACAAAAGAAAAACATAATGAAGGTTAATCGTATTTTGAAAAAATGTGAAATAAATAATCTAGATTATAGAGACTTGCTTGATAAGTATAAAGATAAAAATTATTTTTACTACTATGACGCTCCATATTTTGATGTCGCTGCTAATAATTACTATGGGATAAATGGGGAAAATCACAAAGGATTTAATCATTATGAGTTGGCTGATTATGTGAAAGATTTAGATAAAAAAGGCAAAGTATTTATGATGTCATATGAATATAGTGATGTTATAAAAGAAATGTATAGTGGGTTTAATCAGTTCAAGATACCAAAGGTTACAGTTGTTGCGTCTGACGACCACCATTCGGTTAAAGATACACCAGAGATACTTATAACTAATTTTGAAATAAAACAAACAAGAAAGCAAAGTCTTTTGTAGTGATAGTATGATTATAGTAAGAAATTGTGTTTTTTATACAAGTTATGAGAATGTAATAAATGATTTTAAGAAGTATATGTATGACAGGTATAATCTGTTAATTTTTGATAAGCAGTTTATGAGTGGTGAATGGCTGATGTGTTGTTGTCCTTTTCATAGTGCAGGACAAGAACGCAAACCATCTTTTGGCATAAACTTAGAAGCTGGAACATTTCATTGTTTTAGTTGTAATGAAAAAGGAAGCTTTGAAGATTTAATAAACAAGATATTTTATACACATTCAATACCAGATAATTGTGTTGACTATTTAGTAAGAACTTATAAACAAGCAAGTAATAAAATTATGAGATTTAGCATAGACAGTAAACATATTGAACAAAATAAAAACATAGAAGATTTTGTAGTTACTCCAGTTGAAAGTAAAATATACAATTACATAAATTATAGAGGAATATCAAAAAATGTAGCAGATAAGTATAATGTTTATGAAGATAATGACTATGTATATTTTAATGTGTTTAATATGTATGGGCATTATGAATATACCACAAAAAGGTCAAAGACAGGCAAGTTTTTCTATATACCAGAGGGAAAGAATAAAGAGGTGTGGCTAGCTAATTTTTTCAAGAATGAGAAAATTGTTGCTATATGCGAGAGTCAATTTAATGCTTTATCATTTATAGAGCACGGAATACCAGCAGTTGCATTGTTTGGAACAGGAGACGATTATCAATATAATATATTAACTAAGTTTAGTACTAATACATTTATATTAGCATTAGATAATGATAATGCAGGAATGAACGGAAGAAAAAAATTATATGGCGCACTTAAAGATAAATACAAAATACAAAGTATATATTATCCTGATGTAGGATTAGATATAAATGATTATCACACAAAAAATATGTTTGATAAATTAAAAGTAGTATGGGGAGCATTATGTTAGAAGGATTAAGTCAATCTTTACAAAATCAAATAAGGCAACTTGAATACATAAGTGGTATGCACTATTGCGGTGGAAGAACGATAAATGATACAGAAGAAGCTCAAAGATGGTGTGCTGAAACACTTGAATATATAAAGGAGCAAAGGTCTTCAGAATGATTATAAAAAGAAGAGATATATACAAAAGAAAATCAGATAATTTGTTATGCTCAGTCGCTAAAACAAATGAAATAGTAACTATTGTAAAGTGGTTAGCTGGTCCGAATGTTAATAAGTACACATCTTTTACTAATGGTGCGTTTTTAGATGATTTTGAATTTGTTGACAGACCAAAAAGAAAAAATGCAAGGCAAAAGCTTCCATCAGCTGGTAGGGCGTATAAGTTAAGATCTGATGGTTTGACTACCAATGATATATTTAATTACTTTAGAGATAAAGCAAAATCTTATCCTGAATATAGGAACAGAATAAACTTTTTAGGTAATTATTATAGAACATATATAAAAGTAATGTTTGATGACAAGCTAATGTTTTTGCTAACAAGAAATAATCAATGTTTGGAGATAAGATGTAATAGAAAAGCGCTGACTCCTAAATTATTCAATAGGAGGTTTGATATGGTGCTAAATAGCTATAAGTATAAAAATCTTAAGGTACGATTTAAGATAGCTGACCTAACTCAATATGATAGAGATACAATAAATGGTATTATAAATGATAATATATATTATTATCAAAAAGAAGATCCAGAAAAACCTAACAATAGGTTCTATTAAAATCTAGTACATATATGCTTGCAGGTATGTTATAATGGTATTGTGATATTATGTCGCTCGGCTCAGTGCTGAAGACTTAGTATAAATAATTTTTTAGGAGGCGCCGTATGGCAAGAGTTAATTTTAATGAAACTGATAACTATAATAAGGCTACCGCTAGCCCTTGGTTATCACTCAAAAATGATGGAGATAGCGCACTTGTGCAATTTCCATTTGACAAATTAGAAGATATTGAATTTCAAAGTGTTCATAAATGTAAGGCAATATCTTCTACAGGAAAATCTTACGATGCAATGGTAAGTTGTTTAAGACAAAGATATGAAGATCCACTAGATGTTTGTCCGCTATGTAATAGTGGTGACACACCAACTGTTCCTTATTTAATTCCAGTAATTGATTATATGACAGGCACAGCAAAAGTTTGGAGTAGAAATAAGACTTTCATAAAAGAATTAGATTACAATATTCAAAATACACCTAATTTTAGGAATACTGTGTTTAAGATTGTTAGAATAGGTGCAAAAGGTGATAAAAACACTTCTTATAAGTTATACCCACAGACACAAATGCAACCAAAGGACTTTTCAAATGTTCAGCCATTATCTTTAGTAGGAAGTGTTGTAAAGAACTTAAATTATCAAGATATGATGTTATACTTACAAACTGGTCAATTTCCTGTCAATGATACAGATAATGTACAACCAGCAAATAATCAGTATGCTTCTCAAGTACCACAGCAACCTATGCAAGCTTCTCCTTTACCATTTCAGCCTGTATCACAGCAACCACATCAAGACCCACTACCATTTCAACCGGTACAACCACAGATACAGCCACAACCACAGCAGCCTATACAACCAAATCGGAGCAACATACATCCAAATATGAGCAACATACAACCAAGTACCAATGGATCTGAGCTCTGGTAATGGCAATTAAAAAGAAAAATATAATAACAAATGAAGACTTGGTGATTGATAGGGTAAAGTCAACTAGACTTAGTAAAACCAGTCAAAAAAGAACAAGTAAGGCTGATGTTGAGTTTAACAATAATATACAGAAGCTTCAAAAATATAAAGATAAATATATTGTGCTCACAAATAGTTCTGACATTGTCAGTTATTTTAATTATGTAAAGTCAAACGGTATGGCTGCTATAGATACTGAAACTACAGGACTTAGATTTTTTAATGATAAGGTAGTTGGTATATGTTTATATACTCCAGGACAAAAGCCTTGCTATATTCCTACTGGTCACATAAATCCTACTACTAATGAACCTATACAAGATAATGCTGATGTTGATTTGATACGACAAATGTTTATTGATTGCCAAGATGTAAAGTGGATTTTTCACAACGCTCCTTTTGATATACCTATGATATATGGATACTGTGGAATAGAATTAAAAGTATATTGGGACACTATGATAGGTGCAAGAATGTATAGGAGTGATAATAAAATATCTCACGCTCTCAAAGACTTATATTTTAATTATATTAGCAAAGATGATGATATACCAATACATTTCAGTGATCTGTTTAAGTCAAAGACTTATGAGAAACTACCTGTGAATGTGGTATATTTATATGCTGCTGGCGATGCTTATAAAACATATAAACTATATGAATGGCAACTTGATTTTTTTGGAAAACCAGAGAATAAAAAGATGGGTAGCACGCTGATAAATATAGAATTTCCTAATGTTCAAAAAGCTGCTATTATGTCAATAAATGGCATTAAGCTTGATGAAGACAAAAGACAAAAAATGTCAGAAAAATACCATACAATACTAGATAAAGTATATAGTAATTATGTTAAAGAGTTATCTAAGCATAGTTCAAAAATATCAAAGTATAATGGCAAAACTAAATTAGATAATCCGATAAATCCGAGTAGTCCAGCGCAGCTAAAGACTTTATTATATGACATATTAGAATACACAGATGAGTATGGCACAGATACTGGAAATAAAACATTGAGAAGACACAATACTAATTTATGTAAAGCTATAATAGATTATAGAAAAATATATAAGTTGGTGAACACATATATTGATAAACTTAAAGATGAAGTAAGTCCGATAACTTGTAAAGTTCACACACATTTTAATCCTTATGGCACAGCCACTAGTAGATATTCTAGCGACCTGCCTAATATGCAGAATATACCAAGTAAAGATTTTAATTTACTATTGACTGGTGAAACTATAAATGCTAGTGAAGTAAGAACATTATTTGTACCAGAAGAAGGAAATGTGTTTATATCAGATGACTTCTCAAAACAAGAGCCAGTCGCTATGGCTATCATTAGTAAAGATGAAGAGCTTATAAAAATACTCAATAGTGGTAAAGATATATATAGTGGTATGGCTAGTAATATGTTCAATTTGCCGTATGAGCAATGTGTTGAGCATAATGCTGATGGCACCGTGAATAAATCTGGAAAAGCTATTAGAGGTCGTGCTAAAAATCTTGTCCTTGGTATAAATTATGGTATGGGTGATAAATCATTATCATTGCAGATAGGCTGTTCTATTGAAGACGCAAGAGAAATAAAACAAAAATATTTAAGCACTTTTAATAGGGTTAATGAGTGGAGTGGTGAATTAAAACAGTTTGTAAGAGATAATAATTATGTTGAAACTTATTGTGGAAATCGTAGATATTTAGAAGATTATAACCTACCTAATTTTGTTGTTATAAATAAGACTAGCAGTGATAACAATAATATATACGATTGTTTGTTCTGTGAACCTAGACAAATAAGTAATAGCGATATAGATAATATTGTTTCAGAACTTAATAGTTTATACAGTAAGAAAGATTATAAGAAATTATCTTTTAAAAAGAAAGAATATTCTAAGACTTACAAAATAATTGATAACACAATTAGAATAGCTGACGCTGAGCGTGAAATAGTTAATAGTGTTATACAAGGAAGCGCTGCAAATGCTACTAAATATGCTATCATAAAAATAGATGAGAATAAAGATTTTCATAGATTAGGAGCAAAGTTAATATCACAGATACACGATGAAGTGCTAATAGAGTGTCCTAAGAAAAATGCAAATAAGGTAAACAGAATAGTTAAAACAACTATGAGAAATGCTATGATTGAATTGTTTGGTATGCCTATAGAAGTTGATGGTGATATTATGGATTGTTGGAACTCATCTATTGAAATTGAAGATGAAAACGAGGAGGATTAAAATGTTTAGTATTAAAACAAAAGATTTATTAAGTAAGCTAAATGTGTTAAGTGAGTGCTGCGGTAATGATAGCCTTAATTTATTGACATCTAGTCTTAATTTAAGAACAAAGAATGGAAAAATACAACTAATAACCACTGACACAGTCAATTTTGCTTATATGTATATAGACAACGCACCCAATGAAGAGTTTGACATATTTGTAAATATGGCATTATTTACAGGACTCATAAAAAAGTGCAGAAGTGAAGAAATAGAGTTTTATGTAACTGATGTGGGTGAAGCAAGTTATCTTGAAGTCAAAAGTGGGTCAGGTGTTTATAAGATACAAATAATTGAAAAAACTAAAGAGTTTAGTATACCTGAGCATAAAGTTGATATGAACGAAACTAAATCAGTTAGCTTAGACTTGGGTATTATAAGACAAATTGTAAGTTATAATAAACCATTTTTAAGTTCAGATGTTAGTAGCCCAGGATATCATTATTATATAAAAGATAATGATATATTATCAAATAATGGGTGTGTTGTGTGTCAGCATAAGTTCAATGGTGATATGCCTAACTTAGTTCTTAATCAAAGACTTGTGAATGTTTTGAAAACTATTGAAGGAAATAATATACAATGGTATTACTGTGAAGATTACAACTATTTTGAGAATGACAGTATAAATATTTATAGTAAGTGTACTGGTATAAATTATCCAGTTGAAAAAACTGTGTCAATAACAAATATTGGAAATAGTGTTAATAGTGTTGTTGTTGGTGTTGAAGTCATTAAATCAGTGCTTGATAAGGTGTCTTTATTCGTTAGTCCACTTCAAAATAATGCCATTAGCTTTATGTGCGATGGAAAACTTACTGTAAAATCACTTAATGCAAATGCTGTTGAAGATATAGACAGTGCAGTATGCAATGGTAAGTTTGAGTTTTTAGTTGATGGAAACGACTTAATGAGTGTATTGACAGCTATTAAAGACGATGATATTGAAAATGGCAAAGTGACTATATATTATTGTGATGGTGATGGGTTCGCACATATAAATATAATAACTAAAACTACCGTGTATGCAATGGGGGTATTGTCAGATGAGTAGAAAAAGTCTCATAAATATAATGACAGCTCCTCCTGTTGAGCCAAATGATAATTTTTTAAGGCACATCACTTCTGGTATAGAGCACTTAGATAGAGTAAATCATAAAGATAGTTCTAAGTTTTACAAACCATCTTCTATGAATTGTCAAAGAAATATGTATTATATGAGAATTGGCGCTAAAGAAGATCCACAAACACCTTCTTATAGTGCTATTGATATAGCTAGAACAGGAACAGATAGGCACGAAGATATACAAAATGCTTTGATACAGCTGAATGATTTAAAAAGTTCTGAATGGTTATACATAGATGTTGGTGATTATGTAGAAGAGCAAAAGAAAAGAGGTATGTGTGAAGATCTTGAATTAAATTATCGTAAAGGTAATGAAGCTCATTTTATAAATCACAGACTTAACTTATCTTTTATGTGTGATGGAATACTTTATCATAAGCCAGAAGATGAATATTATTTGTTTGAGTTTAAGAACCAAGCAAGTAAAAAAGCATCTTACAAAACAAGTATAGATCCAGACCATTTGAACCAGGTTATATGTTATTGTTTGTGCTTTAATCTTGATAAAGTCATAATGTTATACGAAGATAGAGATATATGCACTTTATATTGCCCACCAGTAGTTGTTGTTAATCAAACTATGAAAGACGCTGTAGAAAGAGTTTTACTTTCTACTGAAAATATGGTAGAGAACCATTTACTACCTAAAATGGTGTCAAATCCTGCTTTATGCAAGTGGTGCAAGTATAAAAAACAATGTGAAAGTGATGGTGAATGATTATGTTTAATTGTACTGAAGATAAATACAATGAAGTAGTTAGTTCTATAAGCACAGGATTAGATACTCTAGTTAGTATGTTGTCTATGTATAAGAGTCCAGATAAGATCAATGACCTAACTGATGAGCAGATGTATGCTGCTATACTAGACTTAGGATTTAGTTTATATAATATAGCCAGTAGGTTTGAAACTGTTGGAATAAAAAGTGATGTAGCTAAAATATTACTTGAATATAGACAGAATGATATAAAATCTGGTATGACAGGTAAGAAGTATGATAAGGAAAGCGCTGCTGTTATAAATAGTTTAATTGAGCAAGAAGATGTAGTTATATATAATAGAGCTTATAAAGCAGTGAAGATGAAAATTGATATAGCTATGGAGCTCATCAACTCACTTAAAAAAATAGTAACTGATAGGATGGAGAATAAGAAATTATCTTATGGAAAGGAGTACAAATAATGGAAGAAAATATAGATAAAATATTAAAAGAACTAAATAAGGACTTAGATACTGATAATGCTTTTCAATTAGGCATAAAGTTCACAGATGTCCCTAGAATAAAGTTCAGTTCTCCTGAATTAAATTATATGACTTATGGCGGTCTACCACAAAAAGGCATAATTGAATTTCTTGGAGAAGAGTCAAGCGGCAAGTCAACTATGTGTTTAGATATAGTTAAAAATTATCAGCTTATGAACAATGGACGGCAAATAATTTATGCAGATGCTGAGAGAACATTAGATCCAGAATGGGCGACTAAATTAGGTGTAGATGTGAATAACTTAATTGTGTATAGTCCTCCAGAGGGCACATATTGTGAGAAAATGTTTGATGATTTATTAGCAGCTATTGATAGATTTAAGCCAGGATTAGTAATACTTGATAGCATAGGTACTCTTGTAAGTAAGGCTGAAATGGAGAAAGATGTAGAAGAGTCTACTTATGGTGGTGTAGCTACTGCACTTACTAAGTTTGTCAAGAAGCTAAACGCCAAAGTATCTGATTATGGTACATTGTTTATAGGTATAAATCAAGTTAGAGATGATTTGTCTGGGTTTCATTTACTTAAATCTCCTGGTGGCAGAGCTTGGAAGTTCCATTGTAGTATGAGAATAGAGTTTAGGAGAGGTAAGTTTGTAGATGAAGCAAATAAAGAAGTATCAAGCAATGTTGAAAATCCTTTTGGTCACATAATAGAAGCAAGAATTGTCAAAAATAAAATATGTCCGAGTGACAGAAGAATAGCTAGAACTATTTTAAGATATTCTGAAGGTATAGATTATGTTCACGACATCATAAATGTTGCAATGAAAAAAGATATAATACAGAAAGGTGGATCTTTCTATAGTATTATTGATAAAGAAACTGGTCAAATTGTAGAAGATAAGAAAGATCTTCTTAAGTTTCAAGGAATAGCGAAGCTTAAAGATTATATTAGAAACAACAAGAAAATACTTGACTATATTGAAAAGCAAATTGAATAATTATGAGAGGGCTAACGCTGAAGCATATCTGAATAAATCTTAGTATTACTGCTTCAGCGTTATTTTTATTTATGATATAATGATGTTATCAATATGTGAAAGGTAGGTGATAAAATTGTCAAGAAATAAAACTACGAGAGATATAAGTGATATACAAGAAAATCAAATAGCAAAACTGCTTAATGGTAAGGTGCAATCAAATAGTGGTGGTGGTAAGTTCAACGGTGGAGATGTGCTGACAAATAATTTCTTAATAGAGGCTAAAACAACAATGACACCTAAAGCAAGTTTTGGTATAAAGCTTAAATGGTTGATTAAAGCCGATAGGCAAGCTTACGAGCAGAATAAATTATACTACGCATTAGCGTTTAGATTTGCTAAAAATGATAATGACTTTTTTGTAATCAATGGTGACCTGATGAAAAAATTAGTAAGTTATATAGAAAGGAGTGATGATGAACGACAAGAATAATTATATACCAAGTAGTTTGCCGTTTTTTAATGATGTTGAAGCTAATATTATTGAAACGATTGAAAATGACACTATAAAAGCAACTGATACAAATGTGCTGAAAGGTATAGTTTTTGCTGCTCTTGACCTATATAAAAGAGAAGTTATCTTAATGTATATGTTTAGGAAAAACTATAATAACTTTCTAGAAGTATATATGAAGAATGACATTGATAAAGTAAAATACATCAATGATGTTAATATAATGACATCTAGAAACTATAATGATTTTTGCGAAGTTTATGGTGGTCAGTTAGAAGGTGCAGAAAAACCAGCATATTTATTTAAAGATGATAACGGTGAATATTTAGACATACACAGATTTGATTAGGAGGAAAGTAAAATGAGTAATTGGACTCACGTAGCAGGAATAATTAGAGTAGATTGTATTAGATTCAATGAATTAAATAAAGAAGAAGAAATGAAGAAATTTGATAAACTTATAGGTAAAGAGTTACATTTTGAAGATTCTTCTGAAGAATGGAAATATGCAAATAATCATCCAGAAGAATATTTACCATTAGGGAGTGAAGGAAGTTTGCAAAAATCAGTTTGGATTAACCCTGCAAAGAACTTTATGGCAGCATACACTATTAGCATATTTGGGGATTTAAGAGACCATAATGATCCCAACGATATTATTGAATGGTTTAAGGGTGTATTAAAAAGATGTGGTATGATACGACAAGCAACTATAACTGTTAAAAATGAATGTTATGGAACTAAAAATTTTGAGTATAACTAGGAGTAATTCAAGTGAGAGAGATAAAGTTTAGAGGGTATGATACTGATAATAAATGTTGGAGATATAGTAATGGAGTAGCATTCTATGAAATTGCTGGAATAGGTGCAGATATTTATTATTATAATATTGATAAAGATAGTATAGGTCAATACACAGGCTTCAAAGACAAGAATGGTAAAGAGATTTATGAAGGAGATATAATTCAAAATGGTTATAAAATATTTGTCATATCATTTAATGAAGAATTTGGAATGTGGGAAATAGTTGATAATCTAAAAAGAAATAATATAACTGAAATAGAACTTACAAAGTATGAAGTCGTAAGCAACGTATATGAAGTCGTAAGCAACATATATGAAGAAAAATTAAAGGAGAAAAAGAGAGTATGAAAATAGCAATTTTTACAATACTTTATATAATCGGTGTAATATTGACAGGAGTATTTTTTTATAAAAAACAAAAAACTGAAACTCTTGCAAAGAGGGTGGATGACACATATTTACTTATCATAACATTATTTTCTATATTTTTTCCAATTGTATATTTACTTGGTGTGTTAATGATAATAATTGAAAAAATAGGAGATAAGTTATGCAAAGACCGATAGAAAAACTTGGGTGGCATAAAAGAATTACAACTGATACAACAGAAACTTATTATAATGGCAAAAATTGGCTTGATAGTTCAATTTGTATAGATTTTAATGCTACAAATGGTAGTATAGTTAGCATAATGAATTGCAAAAATATTTCGTTAGAAGAATTATTAGCAATATATGAAACAGCGAAACAAATAAAGGAGGAATACAATGAAACTAACAATATGTGATAGATGTGGTGAAGTGTTTATTGAACACAGAACTCAAGATACAATAGGTTATAATGACTTTGACTTATGTACGAAATGTCGGGAAGTAATAATAAGTGAAATGGTAGATAAAAGAATAGAAAACTACCGAGAAAAACTTGAAGCCAAAATTAAGGAGGTAAGTAATGACAAATAGAGAAAAATATATAAATAATGCAAGCAATGAAGAGTTAGCAAAAATATTGGCACATTCATTAGATAGGTGTAGTTTTTGTTGTTTAACACCTGAAATATGTGATGGTTGTATATCACAGTGTGAAAAAAGAATAGCATATTGGCTCTCACAAGAAGTAGAGGAAGACATAGTGAGTATACCCAACATAGGCAAGATGCCAAAAACCGATAAAATAGCATTTGACGATTATGAGAATTTTGATGAAGTCAAAATAACAGTAAAGGCTTGGAATGAAGTAATAGATAAGGTTAGAGAACTAAACATAAGACTTGATAAACTTGAAAAATGCAATAGGATAGCAGAAGTAAAAGAACACATAGAAGAAAGCCTTAAAGAGAAAACAAAAGATATTGTTAAAAATAAAAATATACAACCAATGACAAAAGAAGACGCAGAAGAGTTGGTTAATAAAATAAGTCTTTGTGCTGAAGAAGTAAGACAAATGAATAAAACTGCTGACGAGATGTTTGAAGAATTAGGATATATGAAAGATACATTTGACGAGTTTGGTACAGATAAAATAATTTATATAAATAATAATAAAGACCACATATTAGTTAGAAAGAATGGTCATTATATGAAATATAATTATTATAATTTTCACTCAGATTTTGATTATAATGATATAAATTTTATAACTGAAGCTGAAGATAAAGCAATTCATAAAAAGATAGAGGAATTGAAATGTATATAGAAGGTAAAAGTAATTTAGTAGAAATAGATAAGTTTATAAATTGTAAAACAAAAGAAGAAATTGATAAAGTTTTTGATAGCGAGTTGGATAAAGATAATGTAAAGCCTATAGATTATTTAGCAATATTAAAGTTTTTCAAAAATAGAGATTACTATATAAAAAAGATAGAGGAGTTGAAGAATGGAAAAATATATTATCACAATTAGCGATGACGACATCCGTAATCTATATGGTGCATTAGGTTGTATGCAAGCATTATCAGAAACTATAAAAGAAAAGATGACTTATATTTGAAAGATGCTGAAGATGTTTATGAAAAGCTTTATACCATTAAAAAAATAGCAGACCAAGTTACTTTTGCCTATCTCAGTAATAAAAAAGAAGAGGAGCTGAAAGATGAAAGCGAATAAATGGATAGATAATGAACACCGATATGTAGATTGTGAAATATCTGATAATTGCTCACTATATGAAGAAGATATGGATAAGGTAGTTGATTGCTGTAATTGTGGCAAAAAGATAAAGTTTGGTGACGGCTATACAAGCAGACATTATCACAATTCAGTAGGAATTGGATATTCAGAATGTGAAAAATGTTATTTTGGGAGGGCTGATAAATGAAAATAGAAATTATTATTCCCAAAGAATTTGAAAGTGACTATACAGAAAATAAGTTTCAAGAAGCATTTGCCAGAGTTTTATCAGATATTCACTCTAATATATCAACAGATACACCATCAGTTGCAGGTAACTATGAATACGAAACATTGAATATGCTAAGTGAAGCAATATTTAATTCAAAAGAGATAAAGGAGTAGAAGATGATTAACAGTAAGAGAAAAGGAAAAGTTGGAGAACTAACGCTCGTACACGAATTAAATAATAGAGGTTATAATGTTGAAAGGACTGCTCAGTACAATGGAAAATCTGCTGATAGTGAAGCTGACTTAAGAGGTCTTAATGGTATTCACATAGAATGCAAAGTTAGAGAAAGACATAATGTATATGATTATATCAATCAAGTTGATAGGGATAAGAAAGACAATGAGTTGGGTTGCGTGTTTATGAAATCAAGCAGAAAAAAATGGCTTGTTGTTATGGATTTAGATGATTGGGTAAAATTATATAATAACTCATCATACAATGTTAAAAACTCATCTACATAGTTCTATATTTTTCTTGTTGATAGCCGTTGTATCTATTTGTTATAATGTGGGCAAATGATGTCAAAGGTAGGTGTAAAATATGAGAAGACCAAAATTATTAAGAGAGTTTTATTGGGACAATGTTTTTAAGTTTATAATTTTTCCGATTTTATGCGTGATAACAATAATTCTACTTTATGATACTTGTAAGAGAGCTTTTAATCAGTATCTAAAAAATGAGTATAATAAAGCAGCATATGAACAACAAATTAAATTGGAAGAAAAAAGAAAACAAGATGAGCTTACTAAAGAAAAACAAAGATTAGCAAAAGAAAAAGAAGAAAGAGACGAATATTTAAAAAATGAATTAAAAAAATCTGCTGAACAGAGAAAAATAAATGCTGAATATGAAACTAAGGTTAGTCAAAAACACTGTCCTAAAGGAACATATTTATATAATAAAGATTTGAATAAAGTTGGTAGAGTAATTAGTTATTATGGACTGCAAGTAAATACTGATGGTGACTGGTTCTTTAACTTGAATGAAGTTGATGGCTCTTATCCTTCAAATATATTAGAAATAGGTTGGAAAGAGTATAATAGGAGACTTGCTAAAGAGATTACAAATATAAAATTAAGTAATGAAGAAGTTTATAAACTAAAACAAAGATACGAAACACTTATTAGAGAAGAAACACAAAAGACAAAAGATAAATATGAATGGGACAAAAGAAATAAATTAGTTTACATCAAATACAAAGATGTATGTTATAAAGTCATAGACATAAAAGGTAGAGAACTTAAATGTGTAAGAGGTCCAAAAACAAAATCAGTAAAGTATAACATTGATGGATATGATGAAAGTGTAGAGCAGATAACATATAGAGAATATGATAAAAGTTTTATAAAATAAAATGTAAGAGAGGAATAAAATATGGGAGAGATAAAAGCGACAAAAAGAGAGATTTATGGTGAAATATTAAAGGACCAATACTTAACTAATGCAGAGCTGCTTTTTAATGAGTTGATTGGCGGCACAGAATATCTTGTGAATGATATTAACAAAATGCAAGAAGAAAGGACAAAAGATTGCACAGAACAAGACTATTATGAAAAGTTGGCTAGTGATGATAAGTATTATAAGATGATGAAAAGCAGAAATCGTAACCCAGTTTCTACTAGTGTGCATATTGATTGTGATAAGCATACTATAACTGAAACTAAGAAAGATTTATCTACTGGTGAGAGTAAAGACACAATAACACAATTTAGAAATTGTTTAATTAAAGAGTGCAAACACAATGTGAGTGGCTTATGTTCTAGAAAAGATATAATTGAAGGTAAGACACAATGTAATTTTGATAATGGCTATGCACAATTTATGTCAAGAAAGGAGTAATTATATGACTAAGTTAGATATGTGTAGGCTTATACTTAAATTAGTTGGAGCCAGATATGATAATTATGTTGGTAGTAAGTGTGTTAATAGTCACTGTGATGTTATAAATAGATTTATAGATGATAAAAAATATAATAGCGTATTTGTATATGTCAGTTGCATAATTGATATAAATGATATGCAGGAAGATTTTTTGAACTCATTAAATGATATATCTAAGCAAGTTCATAAAGAAATACAGAGACTTAGACAAACAACTAATTGGAATGATGAAACTATAGCGAACAATATAGGAAAAGACATAGATGATGGAAAGTATGAAAAATGCGTTAGGAGTAATGCAAAATGATTGGATTAGCCCTTAAATATAGACCACAATCATTTGAAGATATAGTAGGTCAGAGCAGCATAAAGCAAATATTGCTAAATCAGATAAACACACATAAGATAAAGCCAGCATATATGTTTATTGGAGCTAGTGGTGTTGGCAAAACAACTGCAGGTAGGATTTTTGCTAGAGATATAAATGATGGTGCTGATCCTATAGAACTTGATTGTGCTTCTAATAACAGTGTAGATGATATAAGAAATATAATAAAAGAAACAAAAACAAAACCTATGTCTGGAAAGTATAAAGTATTTTTACTAGATGAAGTTCAGAGTTTATCTGGAGCAAGCAATTCAGCACTATTAAAAATACTAGAAGAACCTCCTTCAACTAACATATTTATATTATGCACGACAAACCCAGAAAAAGTTCTTGATACTATAAGAACAAGGTGTCAAGTGTATAAGTTTAAGCCATTGAGTATTGAACAAATAATTGGCAGGTTAAAGCATATATGTATTAAAGAGAATATACAGGCTCCAGATGATTGCTTATTGATTATGGCAATGAAAGCTAAAGGGTCTATGAGACAGGCAATTCAAAACTTAGAAATGTGTAATGATTATGGAGTTATAGATATAAAATCAGTTGAGCAATGTTTAGGTGTTAATGATTATGATGTGCAAGACGATTTTTTATGGGCATTATATTCAAAAGATTTAATAAAGGTAACAGAAATACTTGAGCAAAACTATTTAGATGTGTTGGCATTTATAAGACAATTTGAAAACTATCTGATACAGCTTATAAAGTATAGCATTAGCCACAACGAACTTAATGTGAGTGTGCCTATAACAGACAAGTTCAAAGATAGTGCTTATAAGATAACATATATAAACTTAGTGAGTATGCTGTCATTTACAAAGACACTGATTGAGAGTATGGCTCATAATGATTACAAATTACAGACAGTTGAAAATATAATTATAAGTAAGTTGGGAGTAAGCAATGATTAGAGATGAAATTAAAAAAATGGTAAATGATATTATTACGAATGAAAAAAATAATATCATAGGTAAGTATGGTAAAGGGTATAATTCAGATCACGAATTTTATGGTGTGTTAAAAGAAGAAGTTGAAGAATTAGATGAAGATGTTTTTTATCTAAAGACTCATTTATCAGAACTGTGGGACAATATAAAACAAGATGATAAAATAGATAATCAAACTATTACTATAATGCTAAGTTATTGTCAGATGTGTATGGGTGAAGCAGCTCAAGTGGCGGCTGTTTTACTAAGATATTTTGAAGGTATCCAGCAATGATTGGTCAATATTATAATAAGATAACCCTTGAGACAATAAAATCAATTAGAGATGATTTTATTATTATTCACGGACAGTTTAGGAGCGGTAAAACAACTCTTGTAAAAGAAACTTATAAAGATTATGACATAATAGAATGTGACGCTAATGCTGAAGGATTTGATAGACTTATATACTCACTGTTAGTTAATAAATTACCAAGAAAATTATATTTAATTCAGAACTGCGACGCTATGTATAGTGGTGTATTTAATAAGATATTGAAGAGTGCTGAAGAGATGACTGAAATAAAGTCTACTTTAGTTATGGAATATAGAGGAGAGTATCCTGAAACACTTAAAACTAGAGCTAAAATTATAAATATGTCACCATATAAAAAGCAAGAATTATTAAATATTACTGATAATGATATAGCATTAAATATATCTCAAAGTCCAGGCATAATAGAATATCTATTGTCAGTTGATAATCTTGAAGAGTCATATAAAATGGGTTGCAACATAGCTTCAAATATAGGTAGAGCTGAAATTGGTAATCTATTAAAAGTTGTATCAATAATAGATAATGATAAGCTAGACTATATAACTATATTGCTAACCATTATGAATTATTATGCAGTGCAACAGCAGTCAACAGAGCCATTTTTAGTTGTTAGTAAATTATACTATGCTTATACATTGTCAAATAAGATAAATATGAGTATGGCGTTCACAAATATGTTAATTGAATTAAAGAACTTAGTATGACACAGGCAGAGTTAAAAAATAGAATAGTTGAAAAGTCAATACCACATTTTATGGTATGGGAAAGCAGGTCAAAGTACTTTAATGATTTGTATATCAACAAGATAAAAGAAGTATATAACTTAGAAGTTGTTTTTTTATACGAATTTGAAGAAATTGTCCAAATACATAAGGCAACCTTTGATGGAAAGCTATTTGTTATGTTCAACAACTCACTAGGACCTATCAAAAATGCACCAGAATTAGCACCACGCAATTTTTTCATAGTCATTGTAGAAAATATAGGTCAAGGCTTAAAAAACTCATTTGGTGACAAACTGGTGAGTTTTTATGATTTTGACAAAACGAATGTAGGGTCGCTGCTAAAAGATATGTACCCACTGAATAGTAGGCAAGCAGAGAAAATATCAGAGCTGTGTAATAACGATATATATAAGAGTATTTTAGAGCTTGATAAAGTTAGTATGCTTAAAGGAAACTTTGTTGACAATTTGAATATGCTGACAGGAGAAGACATAATGGATTTCTCAATTAAGTTTGATGTGTTTGGTCTTGTAAATATGGTCGTCAATAAAAGCTCAAACGCTATAGATGAAATGCAAGAGTTTTTAAGCGCAGACCAAAATATTATAGGCTTTATCACTTTATTATATCATACATATAAAAACATATTACAAATTAAAGAGCAACCATATTATGATGTTGCTGATATAGAAAAATGCACAGGTATAAAAAGTGGTATGATATATGCTATTAAGAAAAATTATAACATAAATAATTTTAGTGTTGATTATTTAGAGAATAAAATGTTTTTTTGTAGCAGTCTTATAAAAGGCATAAAAGACGGAATATACACTGAAGAAGAAGCTTTTTATTATTCTTGTTTTATCTGATTTTATCTGTTTGCGTTTTTGTTTTTGATGTGATACATTGTGTGTATGTTGCAAAAACAATGCAATAAATTAGAAAAAAGGTAGGTAAAATTATGAGCGAGAAGACAGATTTAATTACACAACTTGGTATGAACGATTTTACAAAAATCAAAGAGCTTGAAGATAGTAGTGCTGTAACTATTGAAGGCTGTATAGTAGATGAAGAAGGTGTTAATGATATAATAGACTTCTTCAAAGAAGCTCTCAAAAAACCTGACCCAGTAATATATTGTGCTAAAGGAGATGTAATGAATGAATACTGTGGCGGATTAAAAGGGTCAGCAGCTTATCAAAAAGACTTAAACATTATAATGATTAAGTTAGACAACTTTAAGTATGATGAGCTTATGAAATTACGATTAGAGTATTTTGGACTTTTCAGATGGTTAGATGATGTATGTAGCAATAATAGAAGGAGGAAGTAATTTATGAGTACACTAAGTAAAAAAGATGAAATACTAGCTTTAATAGACCAATGGAGCGACGACATTAAAAAAGATATGGAAGATTATAAAAAGATAAAGCTTATTGTTGATAGTTATTATTACGATATTGAAGAACTTAGACTTAAATCAGATATTGATGATAAAGATACTAATTACTATAAAAATATTGAGAATGCTTTAGCTGAGCTTGCAAGAAGAGGGAAAGCGTGTATTGACACAAACATTTTAATAGCTGCTAGAAGCATAGACCAAGATGAGTATGATAATAATTGCAATAAAACGCAACTAATAGTTAAATACTTGGAAGACTATGCAAAAATAAGAGCAACTATAGATAACAATATTGAAACTATTTCAGAGACGGCTAATATTCCAGATATAAGTGATGGATATAGAGATGTTATAAGTGAGATAGTTAATGATTACATATCAGACCAATCATACATAGGTCAAGTTAGACAGTCTTCAGAAAAGATTAGAAAAGCAATAGATAATATAAAAGATTTTTCAAATGACATATCAAATGAATTAGAAACTATTGAAGATTAGAGGTATATATGGAATTAACATACTATGAATTGGTATATCTATATAATATGCTTATAATGTATGGCAATAAGCAGAAAAGAAATATTAGAAAAAATAAGCTTGGTGAGAGTATTATAGAAGAATACAAAAACAGGCTTAGAACTAATAATGATATAGCAGCTAAATTAAGAACAGCAATAAATAAATATAAATAAATTAAAGGAGTGTAAATAATTATGGAAAGAGATGATTTAAGAAGTTTGTTTGAGAGTTTAAAAAGGGTATTAGGCAATGAAAGAATGTCATCAAAAGAAAATTGTGGTGGATCTGCAGGTGACACAAAAAAGTTGGTGCTACAAATGGACGAAGCGATTTATGCTGGTACTAAACTAATTGATGTGTTCAGCAAAGTCAAAGAACAACATACAGACACTGCGTCTAGTGCTTGTTTCAGCAAATTATGTGATGTGCTTATGTTGCTTAATTTGTTAAAGGGACAGTATCTTATAGATATTATGGATATTGCAATGAAAGATGATGATTTTATGGCTAAACTAAATAGCAATATGAAAGCCGTTGAAGCAATAATTAACGAGGAGGACAAATAGATATGATAAATGATGACATAGATTTATCGCAAAAAAGTGACTTATATCTAATTGCTGAAAAAATATGCAATAGTATGAAAGAAGACAGGAAAGACTTGATTAGTTCTTTGAAAGGCTATTTAGAAAAAGATGTATCAGATAATGCTTTATCGGTTATTAAAGATAATGTACCTAAAATTATAGATGATTATATACATTCAAATTATGGAACAATAAAAAGAAGTGTAGAACTATAAAGATTATAATTGATGGTGGTGTTAATTGTGGAAATAACGCTGATAGCATACTAACAAGATCTAGAATATTGTTTAATTTCTTTGAGCATTTACAGAAAGAGAATTATATATTTGATGTTTATGTTTCTTATAGTTTTAGCCATATGGAAGACAGTGATGAACCTGGACACATTGTCGCTTTAAAAGTCAAAGAACCTAATGAAAGATTAAATATATTAAGTAAGCATCTTCTAAGTTGTCTCCCAAGCACATTTAGAATTATGATGTTTAGATGGTATGAGACTTTTCCACCATCTAAGCGTATATCTGGATATGGATGTCCTATTGAAGATTATAAAAGAACTAAAGAACTTTACACTAACATTTTAGGTATTAGAAAAGAAGATGATATATGTGTTATTAGGCTTTCTTGCCTGCCATCAACAGTAAATAAAATGATAGAGCTTATAAATGACTACGAGGCTAAAAAAGATCATATTGTAGTTATATAATGGTTGACAACTTATAACTAATATTTTATAATATATTCTAGAAAGGAGTATGTTATGAGAATGTTAGGTATAAAAGAGCAAGATTTTATAGATAAAATAATATTTGATGGTATGAACTCTCCAGAAGAACAAATAGCAGCTTATAGATCTAGTTTTAATTTAAAAGATGATGTAACTGATGAGTCTGTGCAAAAAAGGATACAAAGTCTTTTAAACTCAGATCGTGGCAAAGAGTATTATAATGATATTAGAACAAGCTTGCAAAAAGATAGAGAAGATAAGGCTTTATGGAATATAGAACAAGCTGCTCAGGTGTTGAAAGAACATTTAGATTTTGCTATTAAAAATAGAAATGAAACTAAACTTACAAAGACTAATTCTGACGCAATAATATCTACAGCTAAAGAACTTAATTCAATGTTTGGCATAAATGAGAAAAATATAAATGTATCTGGAGAAGTTGTACAAATATACGGAGAAGAAGACATACAAGATTAGATAAATTAGCCTACCTTTAGAAGCGTTTGCATTCTGTGTGAACGCTTCTTTTTATTTCTTGATATATCTGTTTGTGTTATAAAAATAATTGTGTTATTATATAATCATAATATATATGCACAAATATTGTGTAGAAAGGTAGGTAAGAATTATGATGTTTGACATTAAGGTAAACGAGTTAGAAGAAAGAATTGTAAAAAATATTCAGCGTGGCAAGTATTATTTTACACCAACAACTATGGAAGTTTGGGAGAGTAAAATACACTATGACACCTATGAAGACGGGTATTTTATTGAGAGTGTGAAAGGCCGGGACGGAAATAGAAAATATCACATTATTTATCTGAGTGAAGATGGGATACTTAAGAGAAATGATGTTTGGTATGATGGACTAAATGAAGCTAAAAAAGCATTACAAAAAAGAGAATTTGAATTGGAGGTAGATTAGTATGTGTAGAGAAGAAAAGGTTATTAGAAGTTATGAAAGAGTTAGACAATCTGGAGTTACTAATATGTTTGCTAGAGATTTAGTGTGTGAGCTTGCAGACATTACAAAAGATGAGTATATGAATGTTATTAGTAACTACGATAAGCTCATTAAAAAATATAAAGTGAGTAGGGGGTAGTTATGAATAGGGTAGCTGTGAATAGTATTATTTGTATTAAAGATAGAAAAATTATAAAAACTGATTTTGAAGGAAAAGAAATAAAATTAGATGATTTTTACAAGCATATAGATTGTAATTGTGTAGATGTTTTAAGTATTAAAGGATTTGATTTTTGGTTTGATGATGAAGGTAAGTTAAAAGATGGTTGGCAAGACAGAATAAGTATTGCTTTAATTGATGGCAAGACAAATGAAGTTCTTGATGTTATAGTTGGAAATTGTGTTATATGTAAAGCAAAAGGATCTCGGTCAGTTCCTTTATCACAGAAAGATACAGACAAATTATTAGACACATTAGGAAAAACTCATTTATTTAATAGTATTGGAAATGTTCAAGAAGTATTTAGTATAAATGTAAATTAGGAGGAAATATGTATAAGAAAGATGATAGAAAGTCTTATGATAGACTTAATGATAATGAAAAGACATTATGGGACTTATTCTCAGACAATGTAGGGATAAAAATAACTAGAAAACAATTAAGAGAGTTATTAGGGCTTAACGACCAAGCAATGAGAAATTGTCTAAGAACTATAAAAGCAATAGTGCCTATTTGTAATTTTCAAGATGGAGAAGGTTATTGGTTATCAGATAATGTTGAAGAAGTTATGAGAATGTATAAACAAGAAAAACATAGGCTAAAAGAATTAAAAAAATCAGTATATGCACTTGAAACATTTTTAAAAGATAAGGGTGCATTATGATTGAGCAGCTAAAGAAGAAAGATTATAGTATATGTGACCGTGTATCAGATGTATTAGCTACAGTTCTATTTTTAGGTGTATGTGGATTTATATATATTTCGTTGGTATTGATGAAAGTAGTATTTGCAGCTGGATTAGGGTTTGCAGGATTAGGATTTTTAGGAAGGAGAAAGTAGTTGTAAAATGATAAGATTTATAAAAAATGCAATATATAAAATTATATTATGTATATTGTATTATGTGTGCATTGTATTTTACACCATATATCTAACACTTAAAAAAATGGTTAATTATACTATAATTGTTATAAAATCTAATATTTACAGCAACTAGAATTATCTTAATGTATCTGTTTGTGTTATAAAAATAATTATGATATAATATTTTTATAAATTAAAAATATAGTGTGCAAAGCACAGAAAGGTAGGTAAATATGAGTGCAACAAGAATAGGAACAACAGGATCACTAATCAGTAGAAATGGAGTCCACACTTTTGCTGATTATAATAGTCTAATTTTTGAGATAGACTATAACAAAAACAAAATAACATTTTTCAAGAATTGGGACTATTCAAAATCAACTAGAAAGCATACTAATGAAGCAGTTAGGATTGCTGGTTGTGGTGGTCTAAATACTAGTGACATTATAGGAAAGGCAATACAAGAAAAAAAGTGGACTAATGGGGCTGGTATCAAGTTCAAAGTAGAATATTCGGAGGAAGAATAATTATGGAAACAATGGTATTTGATACAGTGTATGATATGATTTATAACAGACTTTGTAATTTAGGTGAGAAAGACATTGATAATAAGACTGATGTTTTAACTGAAGAAGCTTTATCAGAAATAGAAAAGATAGCGCCTATTATAACAGAATTAGTGTTAGCAAAGGAGGGATATGTATGTGCAAGTCAAGAAGAGAAGTAAAGCAAAATATGGATTTAATATATCAAGAGTTTTTAGATATTAAGGCTCAAATAGATCCATTAGAAAAGCGTAAGAAAGAATTGTCAGAATGTATAAAAACATATATGCAGCAGAATGGTTTATCAGATGTATATGGTGGCAAGTTATATCTGCAAGAGAAAGACACAAAATCATTGAATGAAGAGCTTGCGATAGAAAAAATCAAAAAATGTTGCAAAAATAATAAAGAGTTATCAGAGTTTGTAGCAACTAAAGAAGTAATAATTGAAGATGCTGTAGAAGCTGCTATAATGAATGGACGGTTAGAGATATCACAATCCGAGTGGAATGAGTGTGTAAATCATAAGATAACTTATGCTTTAATGTCAAAGAAGTAGGAGGCAAAAGAAATGTTTTTTGATTATTCGTTTGAGAATATATTATATATGTTACCAGTAATTATAATAGAGGTAGCTGTTGTAGTAAGTATATTATCATCATTAAAATCTATATCAGAAAATGTATCAGAAATAAATAAAAAATTAGGAGGTTGCAGTAATGAAAGCAAGCAAGTTGGTGAAGAAAAGTAGCAAAAAAGTAGTAAAAAAGACAAGAGTCGCAGTACCAAAAGTAAATAAGGCAGAAAAAGCAAAAGTCAAGGAAGCTGTAGTAAAGAGTGTAAGTAGGAAGCCAAAGATATACAGTGTAAATCCCAAAGTTCAAGCCCTATTAGAGAAGTATGTAGCATAATCCAAGCCCACCTTTCTGGTGGGTTTTTTATTTAATTTTCTTAATTTATCTTGTTGCAATGCTGTTATTATATGTGTTATAATAAAGTTATAAAAATAAATAGCAGACCAAAAGGTAAGAAAGGTAGGTAAGAAATATGAGTATTGTAAAATCAGAGGAAATCAGTGTAAAGATAATTAAAGATTTAGACATCACTAACTTTAATGCAGATGATTGGAACAGGATGTATGATATGAGAATTGATTATTATGAGACATTAAAGAGTTGGGATTATGAGACTATGAAGAAGTTTAATAAGTATGTAGCAAATAATGCGGTAGATGGAGAGATAAATGAAAGGTTTAATGAGTTAGAGCATTTAATATGTGATTTTGAAGATGCAGAAGAAGAGTAGTATTTATCAATAATAAATAAGCAAAGTCCACCTTAAAGAGGTGGATTTTTATTGGCGGAAAGCGGGAAAAGAAAATCCGCCGCGGCAATATAAATGTAAGCAGATATATTATAAAGAATAATAGATATATAAGTAGTATAAAGAATATATGGTGATATACTGAAATCTCACCATTTTTCTGCTATGGAAATGAGTTGTAAAAATAATCTAAAATCCATAATACCACCACCAATCAACCACCAATCAACTATTTATCTATATAATCCTTGCGCTCCCCATACACACATATATTATAAATACTGTGTTTTTACTACTTTTACTATTTACCTATGGGTAAAAGTTATAAAAATAATCTAATTCCTTATATTATAAGGCTTTTTCTAGTTCTGCTGCAATGTATATAGTGCTATTTTGCTTCTCTCCGGTGGGCGAAAATTGCCTTTTTTATAACATCTGCAAAAAAGCCAATAAAATCAATACTTTTTGGTATCCTGCTGCAAAAAAATCCAAAATCAAAATGAAAATTGCTTCTCGCCGGTGGGTAAAACTAAGCACTTTTCTAAAAAGCCTTATTTTTCAATGTTTCTGGGAAAAAGGAAAAAAGAAAAAATAAAAATAATATAAGTCTAGCTAATCTATTACTTAACATACTTATATTATATTATAATTCTATATCTATATATGCTGTGTTTATTGCAGGACAAAAAAAATAACATATTATATATTGGGTGTGTATCATTTCAACCTTTTATATAATATGTTATTTTTTGTGTTTAATATATGCAATACATTATATAATCATATTTTACTTACTAATTGTGTCACAACATTTAAGTAATGTTTGCACATCATTAGGTGTGTTTTTCATTGCTTCTATTTTGTCACTATCTTGGTTATTCCAGTCTTTAAGCATTGCTTTTGCAACATCACTGCTTTTATAGTGTGCATTATCTAAAAGTATATATTCGTATAATATATCACTTTTAGTCTTTTTTGCAATATCACAAGACCATCTTTTTCTCTGTAGTATGTAGTCATCACCTTTAAGTCTTAGGGTTTTTTCATTTGTGCAAAATACAACATTATTTGCAATATGCCAATTTTTCACATTTTGCATATTTTGTGCAAGGGATTCTACATACTCACTTTTTAATTTATACCTACAACCGTTATATAAAAAATGTTTGAAAAAGTCTTTCATTGCATTTATGCCATATTTAGTAAAAGAAACACCTTGCACTGATTTACGACCTCTAGTTGTGTTATCTACATACTTACTAACATCAAACCCTTTTACCATATTATCTGTTTTTGCTTCAATACTTTTCATATTCTTACCTACCTTTTTATTGATTTGATGTATTGCATATATTTAATTGTCATAGGACTTATAATAATTGTATTGTGTTTGATATATTATGTATGTATCAATTATTATGACATAATTATAACACATCTAATATATTATGCAATATATTTTTTAATGTAGGTTATAGGTGATATAACCTCAGGTTATACCCCCATATTAGACTAACCGGTGTTAGATGTGCATAACAGAGCCCCTATGTCCGGAATTGGAACGAGAGGCAAAAGATGGGGGCAGGCATATATTTTACCCAGAAAATATTTTATTTTTACAACACGGGTATATTTTACCCAGAAAATGTTTCTTTTTTATAACACATACATATTCCAGATATATTTTACCAAGAAAATACTGTGTTTTTATAACACATATATTTTTTAGGTATAAAATACTTCTTTTTTACAACAAAAAAGACACCCCGTAATAGGAGAACAGGGTGCCCATAGGTAGGTTTATCTGTGAATGACATTATTATATCATATAAATATATAAGTGTCAAATAGAAATATTAAGATGCCGCCGCGGCTTGATTTTTTTTGATTTATCCAGTATTATATTCTATATATGATAAATAATGTGATTAGAAAAAACATAGCTAATCTAGTGGGGGCAGGCTATGGTGACTGGTGGAGATTTAAAGGTAGATATAGATTTACTATCGGAGGTAGAGGATCTAAAAAATCTTGTACCGCTTCTCTATACTTTATATATATGCTACATAAACTACCATTATCTAACTTACTTGTTATCCGTAGATACTTTAATACTCACAGAGATAGTACTTATAAACAGCTTAAATGGGCAATGAAAATGCTCGGAGTTGATAAATACTGGCACTGCACTAACCAACCTCTTGAAATGACTAACATTATTACTGGTCAAAAAATACTTTTCAAAGGTATGGACGATGTTGATAGTATTACTTCTATTACTACTGATAATGGTTATATTAACTTCGTGTGGTTTGAAGAGTTCTACCAATGCTCTAATGAAGCTGACTTTGATAGAATTGATATGTCTATAAGAGGTGAAAGACCAGAAGGATACTTTAATCAAATTACTTTTACTATGAACCCTTGGAGCGACAACTTCTTCGGTAAAAAAAGATTTTATGATATAGGCATTACTCACAAAGACCCTAACTATTTTGCTTGCTGTACCACTTATATGTGCAATGAACACTTGTCAGAACAAGATATCGGACTATTTGAGTGGATGAAAGAACACAACCCAAAAAGATATGCCATTGAAGGATTGGGGCACTGGGGAAGAACTGAAGGTCTAGTATTTAATAATGTTATTGAAAGAGAATTTGATTATAGAGAAATGCTTGCGAGACACGATAACTATGGTAATCCTTTATACAGGAAATGTTTTGGCATTGACTTTGGATTTACTAATGACCCTACTGCTATATCTATGGCACTCGCTGATGAGAAAAATATGGAGATATACATATACGGTGAGTGGTATAAATATGGAGCTACAAACAAAGACATATATGACGCAATTATAAAACTTGGACTTGATAGAGAACTAATATATGCTGATAGTGCTGAACCTAGAACCATCAATGAATTACATTTATTGGGACTAAATAGAATAGTAGGAGCACTAAAAGGTAAAGATAGTGTAAACTCTAGCATACAAAAACTACAAGATTATAAGATTTTTGTACACCCTACTTGTACGAATGCAATTATAGAGTTTAATAACTATGCTTGGGACACAGATCCAGATACTGGAAAACAAATAAATAAACCAATAGATGAATATAACCACTTTATTGATAGTTTTAGATATGGAACTAGAGATATAAACGGAAAAAACTTTGTCTGGTCGTATTAACCTATTGATTTTTACTCTACAATAACATATAATTATTAGAAGAGGAGATTTTTATGATAGTATTAGATAATATCACAAACAAAACAGATCAAAAAGACTTCATAGAGTATGTTATACAAAACTATGAAAAAGCAGATAACCCAACATTTGTAAATCTTAATATGGGTTGGGATTATTATACTAGCAAGAATGAAATAAACAAAAAGCAAAGAATGGTTACAGGCATAGATGCTGAAGGAAGACCATACAATAAAGTCAGTCAAACATTGTCTAATACTAAACTTATACATAATTTTTATAGAAAACTCGTAAATCAAAAAGTTTCTTATGTTTTAGGCAGACCTTTTACACTACATCACAATATTAGTGGAAATAGAGAGTATATTGATAAATTATCTAGAGCTATTAAGCCATATCTTAATGATGTTTTATTTAGTGAAATACAACAAGCAGCCGCAGACGCCATTATAGGTGGTTGCGGTTTTATTTATTGTTATTATGATACAGATCATAAACTAAGATTTGATAGAATTGACCCTAAACAAATTATTCCTGTCTGGAAAGATGGCAAGCATAAAGTTTTGGACTCAGTTATACATAAATATTCTAGATATGAGTTTCAGCCAACTAAAAATATGGTTGAGATTAAATGTGTTGACTATTACACTAAATCAGGAAGAACAAAATATGAGTATGATATAAATGGGAAACTTATTGAAAAAGATAAACTAACTGCCTATGTAAATATCAATGGCGTCAAAGGTGGTTGGGATAGGATACCTTGGACTTGGTTTAAGTATAGTCCAGATGATGAATGTTTATTGACTAATATTAAATCACTTATAGATGAGTACGACCAAATACAAAGCTCAGTTAGTGATATGATTAAAGATAGTCCTAATGCTTATATGGTTATCAAAGGTTATTCAGCTGGTTCAGTAGAAGAGTTCCAAAGAAATGCAACTGAGTATAGAAAATTATTCGTACAAGCTGATGGCGGTGTAGATAGTCTTGAGACTCCGTTACAAGTAGATCAAATAAAGCTTCAATGGGAGCAACTTAGAAAAGATGTGTTTGAGTTTGGGCAAGGTGTTGATACAATAAATACTGATTTAAGAGATACATCTGGTGTTGCGCTTAGACATATTTATAGTGACCTTGATATGGACTGCTCTAAATGGAGTACTTTATTAAAACAAAGCGTTCAGAATATATTATATTTTGTATTTGCTGATGTTTTATTTAATACAGGAGAAGATTATATAGACGCTAATTTTGATATTATATTTAATACTGATATAGTTGTTAATGAAAGTGAGACAGTCACCAATTTAATGAACAGTAAAGATATTCTTCCAATGAAAACTCTTATTGCTCAAAGTCCATTTACCATAAATGCTGAAGAAGAATATGCTGAGTGGGAAAGAGAGCAGCAAGAGAAGTTGGATAGAGATATACAGTTAGCTACGGCTAAACAAACAAATAAGGAGGTATAGTATGAAAGTATATGCGAGAGATGTAGTTCAAGTAGGTACTAAAGTAGTAAATGGAAAGCAACTACCGCTATGCACTATGACCTTAATGGGTAATGGAGAATGTTCTGCGGCTAAGCCTCAGTTCTTCAATGATGGTGTTTTTGAGAATAAAGCCATTGCTCAAGGAAGTGCATATTGCAATACTAAAACTTTTGGCATTATTCTCTATGACGAAGAGAACAATACTTGGGGAGCTTAAAAATTATTATTGAAGAAAGGAGAAAGATATGGATATATTAGATATTGGTGCTGCGGTGTCACAGAGTAAAGGTTATACCGACCAATACTTGACAACAGGTTCAACTCCAATGGGTAGTTGGAACGCTAGCACAAATACTCCACATATAACTCAAGGCAGTGGATCTATAGGGCAGTATTATGATGTAGTAGAAGCTGGTACTTGGGATGGAGTAGATTTCTTGGTCGGCGATAGATTATTATTTGCAGCCAACAGTAATAAATGGGAAAGAATACCTACTGGTGTAGAGCAAGACGCAAGCCCTATGGTCGTAGCATTTATTGACCAAACAATAACTAATTTACCAACAACAAGAACAAGCGGCAAGCCATTAGTAGTAAGTGATAGTGTTAAAGTAAAATCAACAGCAACACTACCATTTGAAGTAAATGGCATAACATTTGACAGTTATTTAGATGAAGCTGAGTGGAATGGAACAGCTTGGCAAGAAAAGTCTTATCAAGCAGGCAAGACAAACGAGATAAAAGTCAATAAGCCATTAGAGGAAAGTTTAAGTGGCATAGCAGACTATCAAAGCGATGTAAATAAAGAGTTTGTGAAAGAACACTTAAAAGAGTTAAGGTTTAGAGGTTATTATTCAGTAGCCACACCAACTGGTTCAATTAAAGAAGGCAGCGTGTGGTATGAGAGTGATACTTTAAGCACAACTTTCCCACTACAGGTGAAAACATATACTAATGGTGCTTGGTCTTTAGCAACAAGTGATTACACACCAGCAGATTTTGATGTTTTAATCAACCAAACAAAGAATGATGTAAATTATTGCTTTAACAATGAGTGGAAAGACTTTGGAGGAGATGTATTTACAGATACAGACGATTTAACCACAATAACAAACCCATCAAATCAAACTATATATAGACTTAATTACAAAATATATAAGATAAATGGTGCAAGAGCTGAGAATGTAATATTCTATAAATCTCTTGGTTCAACTGTAGTATCAAATACCGGTGTTTCAGTGAACGGTCAACCTGAAGTAGCTTATGAAGATATAGTTATATCAGATATTATAGACTGGATTTCAGCTGGTTATATAGAAGTTGGAACTTATAGTAATGGCACATTTGCAAAATATGAGAATAGCACAGGTAGTATATTATTCAATATTAAAACAGCATTTACTGAAGAAGATGCCTATGATTTATATTTTAACCCAACAGGCACAGCAGGTGTAGATAATTTCATTAAGATTTCAAGTTCAGATGAAAGTGCAGCTTCATATAATGACTTAACTAATAAACCTAAAATAAATGGTGAAGTAATTGTAGGCAATAAATCAAGTGTAGATTATAAAATATCAAGAGAATTATCAGAAGCTCAATACACCGCTTTATCTGAAGAAGAGAAAAATAATGGAACATCATACTATGTAGATGATGGAAGTTCAGGAAGTTCTAATGTAGAAGTAACAAGTTTTAATAATTTAACTGATAAACCGTCAGTCAATGGTATAACATTAAGAGCAGGCCTAACATCAGCAGACCTTGATATGTACACCAGAGCAGAAACAGACGCAAAGTTTAGTGGTGTATTTAGTTATAAAGGTGTAGTCGCAGATATAGCACATTTACCAAGTGCAAGTGATAGTAAAGCAGGTGACGTTTATTATGTAACTGATGAAAGTGCTTCATTCGCATTTAATGGTAGTGCTTATGAAAACATAGGTGGTGCTGTAGATTTATCTGCGTATCAAACTAAACAAGATAACGCACTTGAAACAACAAGTAAAAACATAACAGGTGCTATAAATGAACTTAATACTAATAAGACAAATAAGAGTGACATAGTTGATAATCTAACAACAGATGATGCCACTAAAATGTTATCAGCTAAACAAGGAAAAGTATTACAAGATACAAAAGAAACATTAGCAAATAAAGTTACAAGCATAACTAAAGACTCAACAAATACAGAGTATTCAAGTGCAAAAGCAGTGTTTGATTATTCAGCCCCATTTGATAGTGTAGCTAATTTAACATCAGGAAATGTGGACTCTAATGATTGTGTATTTAATGTAGAAGGTTATACTACACAAAGATCTATTAGACAAAAAGTATTTTTTGGAAGAATACTTGACCCAATAGCTAATGGCAATAAATGGGGAAGAGTTATTACAACTGTAAATGTTACCGAAAGTGAAACAATAATTGAGCAAAGATTTACAATGATGTTTAACTTTGTAGGTCAGTATCATAGAGTAGAGTTTTATAGACTTGGTCACCTTGATGTTAGTTATGGGACAGCAATTTATGATAATAGAGCTAATATAGTATGGCTTCCTTGGTATCCTACAGAGTATCCAGCAACAGATATTCCTTTGATAAATAGTTGGACTGCTGATACCGCACAGATATCAATAACAGGAGGTAATGCAATTTTTTCTTTTAGACAATTAAAATTAGTAAGTGGAACACAAGGTAGAATTGCACAAATTGGTTATGGATTCCCTATGAAAAGTAGAACTGTAAGGGCATATTCATCAATGGAAACTTTAACATCAGCACAAAGTGCATTAGCTGAGGTTGGAATAGAATCTACATCTATAGCTATAAATCTATATGGTTGGACTACTGGGAGAGCATACTATGGGCAAATAGTTGCTCCACTCGGTTATTAGGAGGTGGATAAATATGTCTAATAAATTATATAAAAACAATTCCATTATTATAAAACAAACCGACTCTTATAATGACTTAAAAAACTCAACTAAACCTATGATAAATAGCATAATGCTTGAAGGTAATAAAACATCTGATGAGCTTAATATGTACACTAAAGATGAAGTAAATCAGTTGTTAGCTCAAGTTCGTAATGTAAGATATACAGAAACAACACCAACAAACCCTCAAGCTAACACTCTTTATTATGTAGGAACGACTGCACCATATAATGTCTATCTCTATATAGAAGATACAGCAACCGGAACACTTACAAGACTTGATATGGGAACTACTGAAATAGATTTAACTGAGTATCAAAAGTCTCAAGATAATGCACTACAAACTACATCTAAAAATATAGTTGGTGCTATCAATGAAAATAGAACTAATATAAACCTTAAACAAAACATTACTGATAACACTCTTATCACAACTAATAAAACTATTGTGACAGCAATAAATGAAATGGAAACAGATATAAATGCTTTGCCTAATAATTATGCCCTATTTAATAGCAATGCTTATAATTTAGATGGTGTAGCTGTTTCAGCAGATGGCGTATTATGGGACTTTACTCCAAGTGGTTCTGTTAGGAGAGAGCAGACAAGAAAGGCTTATGCTTATATAGTTAACCCTATAACTAGTTCTAACATTTATGGAACAGTAGAAACAACTATATTATATTCAAATGCTACTCTTTGCACTATAGAACAAGTATTTACAGAGTTAAACCCTAATAATACTGTTAGGTTTAGAAGGCTTGGCACAGCTCCAGCACAAACAATAACATTCACTACAGCAACCATAACTTGGAAGTCTTGGTATCCTATAGAATATCCAAAGGTTACATCACTTACTTTAACAAATTGGTTAGACTCAACTGTGATAACTAATGGTTCAATCACTCTCTGCGTTGTAGGAGGAGTGGCAGCAGTTTCTTTTAATTCAATAGTATTTAACAAGCAATTAACATCTGGAACTACTACTTTCGCAACAACAACAGCAGCGGATTGGTTTACTATGAAACAAGGTGACAGATGTGCATTTCCATTATTCTTAATGCAATCACCACAAACTGTATTGTTTGCACAGTATCACGAGTCTAAAACATTCCAATTAGTAGGAAATGCAGCCGCTATAGTAGATAATCCAAGATGTCACGGAACTTGTTATGTTCCATTAGGTTATTAAGGAGGTGAACTATGCGGTATATTATAAAAGGAAATCGTATTTATGGTATTTATAATCAAAATTATTCTTCACTAACTGGTAAGCCTTCTATAAATAATATAGAATTAGCCGAAGGTGTATCATATAGTAGTGAAGATTTAGGAATAGTAGTAGGACCTATATCACAAGCGGTATATGACGCTATGCCTACTCATAATCCAGAAACAATTTATGTAGTATATGATGATGAAATAGACCCAAGTTCTAATACAATAAATTATAATGACCTTGAGAATAAGCCACAGATAAATGGTCAAACTTTAACTGGTAATAAATCACTATCAAGTCTTAATATTTATAGTAAAGAAGAAGTAAGAAACTTAATAGCAGCTGGTAGGTCAATACTTGTAGTATCAACTAAACCTACAAATCCTACTCCAAACACTCTCTATTATGTAGAAACTTCTACTCAATCAGTTTATCACGTCTATTTATATGATAGTAATACTCAAGAAGCAGATTTAGGTTTATCAACAATAGATTTATCTGATTATTATACTAAAACACAAGCAGATGATAAGTTTGAGATACTAACTAATAAAGTCAATACAATTACTTCAGCTTCTACTGCAACTGAGTATCCATCAGCAAAAGCCACATTTGATTACGCAGCTCCATTACAAAGTTCTTTTGCAAACGGTGGTGATGGCTCTCAAGCTTACGACCCAAATAATTGTGTATTTAATTTAACACGAATTGGAACAACAACAAGAGCTGTAGAAAGAAGAATATACTCTAATGTGGTTGTAAGCAAATCTATTATGGGTATAAGTAGCGGCAACTGGTTTGGTGCTATGGAAGTTATGGAGATTAAGCAAGCATTAGCTGGAACAGTTGTCATATATAATACATTATATGCAACAGCTGACTCTGTATCTGGAGTGCTTCCTAATAATCAATATGTATTCAGAAGAATAGGCTGGTATAACGCTAATGATAATTTAGTATATGATAATAGAACAAATATAACTTGGAAAAATTGGTACCCGCTTGAATACCCACAGACAGGGTTGAAAGATTTAATCAATACGACAGATTTTAGTTGCACAGCATTTAACCTTACAGTATCAGGTGGAATTGCAATGTATGATATTTATAATCTAAACCCTAAAAATGCCTCTGGTATTAAAGATATAATTTCACAAGAAAATATAAGTAAATATAGCTCACTCCAAAAAACTAATGCAAGGGCGTGGTTGTTTGATACTGCTTCAAATAAAAATATTCTATATCTAGAAAGTGATATTGGGCAAGCGATAAAAACAAGTGGGTATTCAACCGCTGGTGCAAATTATAGAGGAAGCTTTTCAATTCCATTAGGTTATTAAGGTGGTGTTCTATGAAAACTCGTGAAAAGATATTATATTATATACTAGCTTTTATACTTACTCTTACAGTAGCCTATACCATAATATTTTGTATTAAAGGCGCATATCCAAAAGAAATGTATTTAGCATTAGTTCCTACTTGTATAGCAGAGTTCTTTATTATTTATAAGTTAGGCATAGAAGATAAGAAGAAAGGGGGTCAAAACTAATGAAAGATATGTTAGTTCCTATCATTGTTGCGGTCATTGGTTCAAACGCTTTCTTCGGCTTTATACAATTTCTGATAACTAGAAAAGATAGTAGTAATAAGAAGTTAAAAGAAATAAATGGAAAGTTTGATAAATTAGAGGGTAAATTAAATTATTTAGACCAAGGCAATGTAAGATTACAACTTATGGTTCTTATACATTTATACCCACAAAGAAGTGAAGAGATAATCAAACTTGGAAAACAATACTTCTGTTCTTTCAAAGGTAATTTCTATCTAACAACAATTTTTAAGCAATATTTAGATGACAATAAGCTAATCTATCCTGATTGGTTTATTCAATACAAAGACAATAATTAAGGAGGTGTCAAAATGAGAAAAGCAGTATTATATGTAGTTCTTGAGCCAACAGCAAAAGGTGAAAGCCCAAAGATGTATTGGGTTAAGGGTCACGAGTTTTCTACATTAAGAGAAGATGGGCACATATTTGGTTCTAAAGAAGAAGTTGACAAGGTTCAAGCAATGTTTGACTTTGATATGCAACTTGAATATTTAGAGCACTAATTGGAGGTAATTATGTTAGTTAATTTTGAGATGTTTATTGCAATGCTCTTTGTAGTGTGGGCAGTAGGTGAAGTGTTAGTGCAAGCACTTAAAAACAAACTTCACATTGACAAGATGTTATATTCTGTTCTTGTGTTCTTAGTTCTTGGTGTGTTTGCAATAGTTTATAACTATTTCGTATCACCAGTAAAGATTGAGCCTATATACATAATGAATTGCATTGTATTCTTAGTTCTTTGTGTGCTAATACCTATCACGGGTTATGACGCACTTGTAGAGTTAATTAAGAGAATATCTAAGTAGGGATAAACAGGGTGGGGGTAGCTTTGCTTACCACCCTAATAATAAATGCCCTCCAAAGCGAATGCGGTATGTGTGGTAGCTCCGTAGGTTAGAAAACTTGAATTGAAAAGGAGTTCTATGAATAGAGCGTTCGGGTAGTACCTGAGAGGTCGTTGGTGCAAATCCAGCCCACACAATGATGAGGTGATTTTATGAATGATAATATAAAGAAGTTATTAGACATAGCACAGAATGAGATAGGCTATGTAGAGAAGGCATCTAAAAAAGATTTGGAAGATAAGGTTAAGAATGCAGGTAATAACAACTATACAAAGTATGCTGAAGAGTGTTTTCCTGAATTACAAGGTATGGCTTGGTGTTGTATGTTTGTGTGGTGGTGCTTTGAGAAAGCTTTTGGCAAGATAATGACACATAATTTAATCGGAGAGAAGACTGCTAAGTGTAGTGTAATGCACGATAATATGTTGAGAATGGAGTGCATAGAAGTAGATAGTGCAGAACCAGGTGACATTATATTTTTCAATAGTGGGTCTGGTATCAACCACATAGGCATAGTGTATAGCGTAGGCTCAACGATAGCGACTATTGAAGGCAATACATCAAGAGGTTATAATATGGTAGTTCCAAACGGTGGTGGTGTATTCACAAGAGCATATCAAAAGAATAACTATAGAATAGATAGTATAATAAGACCGAGATGGGATTACTTAAAGAGTGAACCTGTAAGTGTATATAATGCTGAAATCAATGCAATCAATGTAAATATACGAGATGGTGCTGGCACACAATGTAATTGGGTAGGGCAAGAAACAAAAGGTTTTAAGTTGAACATCATTGGTGAGAAAAAAGATTTGAATGGTAGAAACTGGTATGTGTTTATGTATAAAGGTAAGATAGCATATATTTGTTCAGAGTTTGTTAAAAGGGTGACTAATTATGTATAATTGGTATCATTGGGCGTTATTAGTTTTAATGATTTACTTATTGTTTTTACTTTCAAGTTTGTTTTTTGACAAATAATTATTGATTTTCTTGCTATTATTCTATATAATAAATAATAGATTACTCTATGGAGAGTATAACACCAAATATGTAGTCGGCTGGACTATAAACAGTTGGAGATTTATATGTTAAAAGATATTTTGTTAGAAAATGGTTTTACTGAAGAGCAGTTCAACACAATTAAGAGTTGCATAAACAAGTCTGAAGACTATGTGCCAAAAGCAACATTCAATGAAGAACTGGCTAAAACTAAGAAGCTTAAAGAAGATTTGAACTCAAGAGATGAGCAACTTAAATCGCTCACTGAAAAAGTAGGTGATAATGAAGCTCTACAAGCTGAGATTAAAAAACTTCAAGATGATAATGCAAAAGCCAAAAAAGAGTACAATGACAGCATAAAGAAAATACAGAAAGACAATGCTCTCATCAATAAGTATGGTGATATGGTTTATAGCATTGAAGACATTAAACGGGTATATGATTATAATAAGCTTGTACTCAATGATAAGGGCGAAATAATAGACGGCTTTGAAGAGCAAGACGCTAAGATAAGAGAGCAGTACCCACATTATTTTAAGCCAAAAGACAATTCTGCTAATGGCAATGGGGGAATAAATGGCTTACCACCAGCTTCTGGAAGTAATCCAGCGAAACCAATTTTAACAGAAGCACAAAAAAATGTACAAGCGGGTATAGACTTGGTAAAAGCTATCCGCGGTATAAAAGAATAAAAAAGGAGATTAAATAATTATGGCAAATGTAAGATTTGTTAAACAAAATTATTCAACTGAGCCATCTATAGTTGCTTTTCCAGAGCACATTCTTAGTGTAGGACACACTTTTGAAAAAGATGACGCAGCTTCAGTTGTAGTTGACGGAAGAAAAATCGTCAAAGCAGGAACTATCGTAACTTATACTGATGATAATGGTGACACTAAGACTGGTGTTGTATTATATTCAGTAGATGTAACTGATGGCAACCAAATGGGTGCTATTGTAAGACACGGTTGGATTAGAACAGACAAGATGCCTGTTGCACCAACTTCAGCTCAGAAGACAGCAATGCCTCAAATTGAGTTTGTCTAATTTTTAGTAAAGGAGAAAATATATTATGGCTAAAATATTTGATTTATTCAATGCACAAGCATTGGCAGTATATATGGAAGATGTAAATATTAAGAATAAAGCGCCTTTATTCTTTGAGAAATACTTCCCAGCTAAAAAGCAAATGGGATTAAACCTTTCTTGGTTTAAAGGACACAATAATCTTCCTATGGATCTTCAACCTGGTTCATTTGACGCAGCTATTCCTGTAAGAGATAGACAAGATTTAGCAAAGGTTGAAACTGAGATGCCACTCTTCAGAGAAGAAATGGCACTCTATGAAAGAGATAGACAAGACCTTCTTAATATGAGAGAGGTACAAAACCTTACTGATGGTTCAAGAGACTCTCAAATGGCTAGAGAGCTTATTGAGAGAATATATGATGACAGAATGCAACTCTACTATGGTGCTAAGTCAGCACAAGAGTATATGAGAGCAAAACTTGTAACTAGAGGACAATTTGTTATTGCAAATAATTCTCATACAGGTTCTTATGTATCACACAATTATAACTTTGACCCAGATGGTTCTTGGGCAGCTAAGACAAGAGTTGCAGTAACTACTCCTTGGAGTGATTTAGCTAACTCAGATCCACTTGGTGATTGCGAGGCACTTATCCAAAAAGCACTTGATGACGGTGTTGTTATCACAGAGGCTATTATGGGTGCTAAGACATTCAACTATATGCTTCAAAACCAAAAGATCCAAAGAAATATGAACGGTAACAATGTAGCTAATATGGTATCATATAGTAAAGTTGCTATCAAACAATATATTGAGTCTTACTTAGGCATTACAATATCAATAGACCAACAAAACCATAAGACTACAAGAGGAACAACTGAGTTCTACTATCCACAAGAAGCAAACATCACATTCTTAGGTGCTCCAACACTTGGTAATACAATGTTTGGAACAACTCCAGAAGAAGCTGATGGATATGCAGTTCCTGGTTTTGACTTCTCACTTGTAGATACAGGTATTGGTATATCAGTATTTGTTAAGTTTGACCCTAATATGACAAAAGTAACTAGAGTAAGTGAGATCGTTCTTCCATCATTCCAGAATATGGATAGCGTATATAACCTTTATTGGGAAATTCTTTACACAGTTACTTATGACGCTGGTAGAGGTACAGGAACAGTCACAGCTGCTACTCAAGCAAGCGAAGGTGCAGCTATAACACTTGATGATGGTTCTGGTTTAACACCTCCAACAGGTGAAACTTTCCAAGGTTGGCTCATTGACGGTCAAGTAAAGACTGGTAGTTACACACCAACTGGTAATGTGACTGCTGTAGCACAATACGCATAAGCATTAAATATTTAGGAGAATAGTTATGGGACTTATGGATTATACATCTTATCTAGCTTGGCTTAAAGCATATATAACAAACCATACAAAAGATGGTGAAACTTATGACGATAGTATAGTTTTAGAAGCACTAGAAGAAGTTGAGCAATATATTAAAAATTATTGCAGAATACCAAGAGTCCCAAACGCTCTTAAATATGTTTGGGCTAACTTAGCTTTAGATTTATTAAGAACTCAGTTTCCAGAGGTTCTTGAAGGCGCTGGCGGTGGTACTACTACTGACGCTGTAGTAACTGGCACAGTAAGTGCTATAGTTAGGGGCGATACTGAAGTTAGATTTAGTGCAAAAGATGATGGCAACGGCGGTGGATATGTACATAAACCAGAAATGGACGATCTAGTATATAACTATAAGGGTATATTACAGAGATTTAGGATGTGGCAATAATATGAGTTTACAAAGTATTATTTTACAATCTAAAAAGTTTGTTGAAATGCTTTACTTAGACACAATGACGGTATATAGAAATCAAACTATAACTAAGCCGAACGGTAGTAAAACTACTGAACTGGCACCTGTTGTAGGTATGATTGATATTCCTTGTGGTATAAGTTTTAATAAACTCAATTATGATAATCCTTTGAAAGAAACACCCATAACTAATCCTATACAATCAAAACCAAAAGTATTTTGTGGACCTGATGTAAATATTAAGGCTGGAGATGTTGTATGGGTTACAGCTGGCGGAAAGATATATAAAGGAAAAGCATCTGATGATTGTGTCTATGACAGTCATCACATAGAGTTTACATTAGGAATTGATACGGAGGCTTAAATATGGGTGAAGCTAGAGTAAAACTATTTGGCGTAGGTATGACAATACACATACCTGAACAACTACCACCTAAACTCAATCAAGAACTCAAGCACAAATTAAGTATAGCCGGCAAACGATGGGCAAATAAAGAAATAAAAGCTCAAGCAAAAGACCTATTACACATTCTTAGAGCAAGACAAGACTGGAGTGACGGTCAAACTCATAATGATACTGGAAGAATGAGAGCTCATTGGAATGTTGGGTATCCTAGAAGTGTTGATAATAGCGGATTTGAAGTATCATTTTACAACGATGCTGTAAGTGATAAGGGCTATCCATATCCAGCAGCAGAAGAGTTTGGTACTATGTATAGAGAAGGACACCATCTAGCACAAAATGCTTTACAAAATGACTTTTTACCTTCAGTGCTATCAAGAATGAGAAGAAGATTTAACAAGGAGTTCAAATGATAGAATTAAATGGTTCAACTTTAATAGATAGTATAGTCAAAACGCTATCAATGCACTTCGGGAATGAACTTACAGTATATGACGGAAAAATAACTCAAAATCTAGAAGAACCTTGCATAATGGTGACTGAAGATAGGACCGGATCAAAAGATGAGTTATTTGATAGACGAATGGAAGAACAAGTAATTGAGTTTGAAATACATTGCAAAAACAAAAATGATAGTGCTGGAAATGAGAATACTGAAATATGGTCATACACAAGAAAAATAGCATATATACTTAGAGATATATTGCCACTTATAACAGCTTATAAATACAATGATGATATGACTGAAATGATACCTACAGATGATGTATTTAGAGGTTTCAACTTCTGGTGGAAAGTATTGGGTGGTAAAGGTTATGTATATATGACATATAAATACAGAGTTGTCAAGAAAGATGAAGCTGACAAACTTACAAATCTTGATAACAGCACAATGGTAAAAAATAGAAAGGAGTAAATTATGGTAATACAAGCTTATGATAGTGAACATAAAATAAGACCTGGTGTGTACATAAAAAATATTGTAGAACCTAACAGTAACGCCAATGAGACTGGTAAAGGTTCAACTGCTATAGGTCTTGAAATGAGCTGGGGAGAAGAAGGAAAGCTAATAGAATGTAATCAATCAGACTATTTTGCAGGTAATTATAAGCATATATTAGGCTGCTCTTTACAGAATGTGACTAAATCTCTTCCTTTTACACTTGCTTTATCAAACTGTAATACAGCTTATTTTTACAGACTTAATAGAAATGGTGTTAAAGCTACAGCTACTATCGGCAGCGGTAGCGATGAGATAACAGTTAAAGCTATATACACTGGTGTCGTAGGTAATACAATAAAAATTGTAATAACTAAAGATAAACCAGTCACAGGAAAATATAGAATTGATGTAATGGTAGATGAGTCTAAAGAAGAAAGTTTCACTGTTGCTGACATAGATGGCTTAAAGAAAATAGCTTCTAATTGGGTTATATTCACTGCTGGAGATACTGCAAGTGTAATAACACCTACTGCTGGAACAAACTTGTCAGGTGGAACTAATGGAAGTTCTACAACAACTGGAGTTAAAGCATCTTGTGAAGTTGGTAGCTTGAAGTTTGAAGCTAAAACAGCTGGAACTTCTGGAAACGACTTATCAATTACAATTTCAGAAAACGCTACTACAGATACACATTACGACTTAGCAATATTAAACAACGGTACTGTAGTTGAAACATTTGATGATTTAGCTGATATAAGTGCTTTTGACGCTGTAAATAGTGCTTATGTAGATGTGTCAATTACGACTGGCACAAATATAGTATTGACATCAGGTACAGCATTAACTGGTGGCAGCAACGATAGTAATTATTTAAGCTATTTCTTTGAAAGTCTTACATATAAGCATATTGATACAATAGCTATAAATGATAACACTACTGCTGTTCAAGAAGCATTGGCTAACTGGACTATAGAACAAAATAGGAAAGGTAAAGAAATTCAAGCCATTGTTATAGACAAACCTTCAGACGAAGAGTGCATAATTACAACTTATAATCAAGGTTATAAAGTAGGCACTGAGTATGAAGTTAGTCCTTCATTATTTACAGTACTTATAGCAGGTGCAAGAGCTGGTTGTCAATTAAATCAAAGCTTAGCTGGTAGAACAATCTATGGTGCTACTGAAATCATAAATCCAGTAAGTGATGAAGATGTTGAAGAGCTGCTTTCTCAAGGATACTTCTTAATTACTTATGATATTGATGGCACTGTATGTATTGAAGAAGATAATAACTCTTTAATTACATTCACAGAAGATAAGCCAGAAGACTTAAAGTATAATCAAGTATTTGCAGTTAGAGCATTTATCAACTACCAAACTGCTATGGTATTTAGGAACTATCTTGGTAAGTTTACTAACATTGATAGTGTTAGAAAACAAATAAAGAGTGATATAATTGTAACTGTATTTGACTATTTGTTAAGATTAGGTGCTATTGAACCTTATGACAGTGATAGTGATATAACTATTGCTAGAAAAGACGCAAGAAGTGCTTTAGTTGATGAGTGGTTTACAGTTTCACAAACTCTTACTAAGTTGTTCGTAAGAAATCACATTAAATTCTAATTATTTATGTTTGGATATGTTTATAAAACTACGAACCTTATAAATGGCAAAATATACATTGGCAAGCATAAAAGCCCTACCCACGACAAAGCTTATTTTGGAAGTGGTGTGATATTATTAAATGCAATAAACAAGTATGGCATAATTAACTTTACTAATGAAATTATTGAGTGGTGTGACAGTTTAGAAGAATTAAACGCACGAGAGATTTATTGGATTGGTTATTATAAAAAACTTGATTATGCTATGTACAATATATCAAATGGTGGAGATGGTGGAGACATATATCATTGTCTTAGTAAAGAACAACAAAAAGAGTTCGTTAAAAAATCAAGCATTTTAGGTAAGAAATTACCGCCAAGAAGTGATGTGTCAAAACAAAAACAACGAGAAAAAATGCTTGGTAGACCATCTCCCAACAAGGGTAGAAAAATGAGCGAAGCACAAAAAGAAAAACTCCGTAAATCTCATTTAGGACAAACACCTTGGAATAAAGGTAAAAAGATGTCAGCTAAGTATATTGAAAATAATAGAAAATCACATTTAGGACAGGTTGTAAGTGAAGAAACAAAATCCAAAATGAGTAAATCAAGACAAGGACATTTTGTATCACTAAAAACAAGACAAAAAATAAGTAATACTTTAACAGGAACAAAAAGAAAAAAGAAAGGAGAATAAAATTATGTATTTGAAGGCAGGTGACGTGATTTCAGGACAACAAGCCACTGTTATGATTACTACCTATGATGAGACAGGAGCTCAACAAGAAGTTGCAGAGTGCTTTGAAATCAAGAACATAAGAGCTACTGTATCTCTCAATAACATTGAAGTAAATACTATATCAGCTCCAGGAGTTCAGCATAAGCAAAAAGGATGGTCTGGATCTGGTAATGCAGAATGTTATATGGCAAGCTCTAGATGGAATAGAATAGTAATGCAGTATATTAAAAATGCTAAAACTTACACTTTTACATTAGTCATAAACAATGCAGATATTTCTTCAAAAATAGGCACTCAAAGCATACAGCTAAAAGATTGTAAAATAAGTGAGTTAGATATAGCTGCAGCTGACGCAGATGCTGATTTTTTAACACACACACTTAACTTTACTTTTGACGATGCTGATATGCTTGAAGAATTTGTAGTTCCATCATATTTATAGTACTATGTCTATGGCTCTTGCAATTATGTAAGAGCCATATTATAATATTATAAATAAATATTATCGGAGGAGCACTTATGGAAACAAAAAAGCAAAAAGAGTTTACACCAGAGTCAATAGTTGACTTTTTAATTGAAAGGAACTATGCTAATTCTATTCACACATACGATTTAGTTAAAGACGACAAATCTTATAGAATAAAGTATAAGTCTTTATCAACATTTGATTATGGAGAACTCAAATTAAAATGTAGAACAGCCACACCGCAAGGAAATATAGTTTTAGATGAAACTAGATTTTACTGTGAAGTAATAGCTAAGTGTTGTATTGAGCCTAACTTTAATGACACAAGTCTATTAAGTAAAGCTAATTGTACAACTCCAGTCCAGTTTGTATCAACTATGTTTGCACCACTTGAGATTGAGATCATAGCTGAAGTAATATTAACTAATAGTGGTGTAGATGACAAAACTATAGATAAGAGCATAGAACAAGTAAAAAAATTATAGTCAGTAATAAGAAAGGTAGTGCTTTTGATATGGCTGCTTATTATATGACAATAAAGTTCGGTTGGAAGCCATCTGATTTCTTTAAATTACCAATAAACGAACAAATAGTAATAATTGGAATGATAGCTGCGGCTGTTGAAAGAAAAGAACCATTGGGCGGAGGTATATAACTTGGCTGATTATTCAGTTTCTGGAAATCTAAGACTAAAAACAGAACTAGATATTGTAAAAGTATCTAGTAATATTTTAGGTGCGAAAGGTTATTTGCCTAATACTGTAATGCAGTACAAAAATATGGCTGCTAACTTAGTAACTGGTTTTAACTCTACAGTATTACTAATTGAAAGATTTGCTAATGGCATAAGTAAAGTAATATCTCCTATGGACGATATGTTATCTATCGTTAATAGGACAAAACAAGCATATAAAGGCTTATATGATAGTATCAATACTACCCATATAAATAGAATATTAAGAAATGGAGCAAATGCTTCATATACTGATATAAATACTTTTGGTAATGTTTTAGCAAGGCTATCATTTGTAAAACCAGGATTAGGATTAGACAATGTAGCAAACATAGCCGGCACTATAATGAAAGCTGGCTATTTAGGTGGAACGCAACCACAAGAACTTAGGTCAACAGTTCTACAACTTATGCAAGGCATAGGTAGTAATCAGTTAGGTGGTGATGAATTAAGGTCAATAAGAGAAAATGCACCAGGCATAGTAAAATATTTAACTCAAGGATTAAGGTTACTATCTAAAGATGACCCAACTAGATATGGACTATTTGCTGATATAAGCTCAGGTAATATAAAACAATTCGGCGAGTCAAAGCTTCTTACTAGTGATGTAGTCACAGCTGCTCTTAAGAGAGTTACTGATGTAGTAAATGAAGATTTTAAGCAGTTGACACCTACACTACAGATGAGCTCAAATATTATTGGCAATGAGTTGATAAATAAAGTATTTAATAATGGATCTCCTAAGTTTCTTGAACCTATAAAAGAAATTGTAGGTGATATAGCTAAAACAATCACTGAAGATAATAATGGCATTTTGCAGACTGTTGATAATATCAGTCAGATAGTGCAAACTACATTAAACTCTGCAAAACCTGTAATCACAGGCGTTGGAGTTTTAGTAGGTGCTCTTTCTAAAATAGTTAATACTACAGCCGGTCAGATATTTATAAACACTAGTATTGCTAGCAAAATGCTTACTCCGGCTATGAGATTTCTTAGTGGTGTTGCAAGAAGCATAAGTGATAATGGACTAGTTAATACTATACTTAATAGAACTTTAAATGATAATGTCGCACCAAACTCTCTTAAAAAAGCTAATTTTAATAATGCTATTTTTAATAATGCACAATTTAATGGTGCTAATATAGGCGGATTTGGTGGCTTTTCATCATACGGACCAAGGCGTCCTTTTGGAGGTGGTCCTTTTGTAAGTCCTGTTGAACCTATATATAGTAATTATAATGATACATCATATAGATACTGGTTTGATTTATCACACAGAATTGGGGGAGGCTCATATAACCCACAATTAGGAGTATTTCCAGATGACTCTTATTTTAACAGTAGTAGAGTTTATGAACATTTTAATGCTTATAAATGGTCTTATTTTGCTAGAGCAGCTGGTTATTATAACGCGTCTAATTTTGCTAAAAGTAGTATTGGAAGCACACCATTACTCACTGGAGCAGTAGGTCGCACTACATACACTGATAATGATGGAAACACTTTTACAGCTGATATAGTTAATGATATTGACACCGCTAATTCACATTTAGATGATATGGCTAGAAATAGTGCAAGTAGTGCTGGGCTATTATCAAGTATAGGATCTGTGTTAGCTAATCCTATGACAACATTTGGAATATCTGCTCTTATAGGTACAATAACTGCTGTAGGTGCTAGAATATCAACTAATATACAACTATTAAAAACATACGGCACTTCTGGAGCAGCTACGATGGAAGCTATTGAAAAATATAATAGCTTTTTAGGTAGCGGCATAAAACAAGTAGTTATGACAGCAAGTGGAGTACCTGGGTTTGTACCTCCTAACGCAGATGTTCTTAATCCTAATATGGCATATATTGCAAGAAAAGATGCTTTGAAGAATATATCTGAAGCTGCTCTTAATAACCCTGAGTTTATTGAGCGTGTAATAAGCAGGTCAGTATCAGATATTAAAGAAGCTGACATACTATCAAGGTTTCTTCTCGGCAAATCAGCTTATACTATTAGCGAAGATGAAGGAACTATAGGATTTAGAAATATTGAGAATATGCCTACTGGAATATCTGATATATTAAGACGGAAAGCAGGTCTTACTGGTAGCTATACACTAACAGGCAATGAAGCTAGAGCAGTTGAACTTATGTCTAAATATATACTAAATAATACTAGCGCTATGCAAACTGCAGCTAAAGATCTAGACACTGATATTAAAAATAAACTGTTTGAACAGATTGACGATCTAGTCGGTGAGACAAAAGATATAAACAATAACATTAAAACTAATTATAATAAACAGAAAATTGATTATATGACAAATGTAGCTAGTTGGTATGCAGATAAAAGATTAGTAGGTCAAAAGAATGTAAATGTAAATGGTGTGCATATAACCATACATACAACTAGCGGAGATATAGGAGCACTTACAGTTGAAGGATTTTCAGAAGGATTAAAGCAAGCTGTGGAGAACAGTCCATTATTGGCATAATATAAATTAAGGAGTTTATTATGGCAGCACAATATTATAATATATCTATGTATATAACTGATTTAAGATATGGTGTTATGGATTTACCATTTCTACCAGAAGAACTTGAAATCAAGTTTGATGGCAATGATGTGACTGACTATTTAGCCAACGGTCAGTTTTTTACACAGAAGAAACTACCTAAGCCAAAAGAGATAGAAATAAGCTGCTTTTTTCCTTCAAGCAGAACAACTACACAAGTAAATAAAGGTCTCAACTTTACTAATTTTATGGAGCCATATGAATGGAGAGAATACTTTTTTAAGTGTATTGATAATTCAAGAGTTATAAATATATGTTTTCCTTGGTGGGATTTTGATATGGATTGCACAGTTACATACTTTAATCCTAGAATATCTTATGCTGAAGTTGATGATGTTTATTATACAGTTAAGTTTACTGAATATAACTCTCCAATAATAAGTCCACTAACAACTATAAGAGCTCAAGGACACAACAGTTGGATAACAGCTGGAGAGTGGCAACTAGTTGGTGGCTCATCTCAACAGACTGTAGATTTAACACCTTATGTAGATCCAAATGCACAATCTACTTTAGCTAATAGCTCATCTGAAGCAGCAAGTAAAGCTACTGAGCCAACAAGCAGTCAATCATTAACTGATATGCTAATAGCAAGAGATGAGCAGACAAGAGCTAATATAAATGCTAAGAATGGTGTAACTCCGAATAAAGATGGTGCAAATAATAAATCTTCTAAAATCTATATATGCAAAGACAGTGATGTTGTTGTATATGGCAACTTTAGATATCTAGTTAATTTTAGCAGAAATAAAGAAGATATAAATAATCCAAAATATGATATACTTAAAGACCCTAAATATGGCAGTGACCCATTCTATACAAAAGGTTTCAAAGGCGATAACAGTTATAAAGATATTTATAGTTATATTGATAATGGCGGCACATTTAAGATAATGCAAAAAATATCTTATACAAGTGTTATGCCACCATACGAAACTACTATATACAAAATATGTACTGTGATAGATTATAATACGGTATCATTCGTACCACCAAATGTAAACTCTGTGTATTATGCAAGTATAGATGTTATTGATGTCACTCCTATAGTGTCTGAATATGTATCGCAAGCAATTAAAAGGTAAAATGTATGATATATAGTGATTTTGAAAAACCTATATATGTTGTATGGCTTCACAATGTCAGAACTGGGTTGTTTTATGATATATCAAAATCAGTCAAAAATATTATAATAACTACAGATATAGATGGAACACCAGGAAAAATGACTTGTGATATAACAAACTACGATGCTATACCAATAGAGAAAGGTAGCACAATATCAATAGATTACGGACAATGGGACGGAGATAGTGGCATACATATATATTTTGGGTTTATTTTTCATAAAAAGTTTAGTGATACTGATAACAATGTAGAACACATTACTTGCTACGACCAAGCAAGATATTTGAAAAACACATCATTTCTATCAACTGAAAATATGACTTTAGAGCAAGTTACTTTTAAGATGTGTAATGATTTCCATATACCATTACAGATAAAAAATGATACGCAAGGGCATATACTTCTACCAGTTCAGTTTGATAATGATACAGCTATGAATATAATACAGCATTGCATAAAAGATGTTTATATTTTCACAGGTGAAAAGTTTATAATAAGAGATGAGTTTGGTTGGTTGTATTTAATGAATATAAGGTCTCTTGGTAAAAACTACCACTTAAAATATCACGAAAGTATAAAGCACTATACTTATGAGACTGAAATAGACAGTAATACATTTAATGTTGTAGAAGCTGTTTATGGAGAAATGAACGGACAGAAATTTGAAATAGCCAGTAAAGTAGTATTCCAAGATTATGATAGTCAACTATGCTACGGTATACTTAAAAAGACTGATGTTGTTGATGGTTATTTTGATAATATGAGCCAGCTTGAAAAATGGAACGACGCCTCTGGTGTTAGGTATTTGAATGATACAATTAAAATAGACTTAGAATGTGTAGCCTTGCCAGAACTTAAAGCAGGTGATATAATTGCCATAACAATTCCAGTAGCCAATGAAGGTGACAGAGAAGCAAACTATCAAGTTGTAGATGGAGTTATGCTAAATGACTATAAACAAGGAGTTGTTGGGTATATGGGTGAATTAACAATGTTAGTTATAATAGAGTCTTGTAGACACACTATAAATAATGGTAGCCACTCAACTAATATGACTGTGTCACCACTTGATTATGATAGCACATTAAAATCTTATACTGACTATGGTTATGGAGCTTTACAAGATGACTATGAAGCAGACAGAAAAAAGATAGAACAAATGAGAAAAGATTTAGGAGTGTTAAGACCATAATGAAAGATGCTTATTTCAGCATAGTTGAATATGTTAGTAAAATAGCAGAGTCAAAAATAAAAGACTCATATTTATCAAGAATTATGACTGGCAAAGTCATCACTACAAACCCATTATCAATAGAAATAGATAGTGACTCCACTAAAAGAGTAATAACATCTAGTTTTTTACTTGTGTCTAGCACTTGCAAGAAAAAAGAAATTGATAATACACATTATCATATATATCAAGACCACGATAAAAATGATGGTGACAATGCTACTGGCGGTGACCCACAGGTAGATGCTCATACAAGCACTGAGATACCTAATGATTATGAATATAAAGGACATATAATACAACACCCACCTAAAATAATACTTTGGGACGATTTACAAGTAGGTGAAATAGTATTACTTTTAAGAGTTAATAAAGGTCAAAAATATTGGGTATTGGACAGAACAGGAGGATAATATGGGGTACAATAATTTAACTTATGGCATAATAAATGGAAGAATAACTGGAACAATAGATGGCTTTGAAGCTGCAAAACAAAGTATAGAAAAACTATTACTGACTAACCAATATGATTACAACACATATAATTGGGAATATGGAGTAGAGCTTAAAAAGTTCATAGGTAAGCCTCTTGATTATATACAAACAATGCTACCAAAAGTCATAAAAAAGCAGCTGAGCTATGATGACAGAGTTGTAGATGTTAGAAACTTCAGTTTTTCAAAAGATAAAAATAAACTATATGTTGATTTTGAAACACAGACAATATATGGTTCTTTTCAATATAACATAGTTATTGATTATAAATAAGGGGGATAGTTATGATAGCAAGTAAACTCCAAGGATTAACATTTAACTACTTACTTCAAACAGCTCTAGATAAAGCTAATGATAAAGTTGATAAAAGGCAAGGCAGTATTATATACGACTCTTTAGCGTCTATCTGCTATTTATTAAGTACTGATGTGATAGATGCTTTATTACAGTCTTATATAGACAATTATGTTGGAATGGCGTCTAATGATAATTTAGACAGGCTATTAGAGCTTTTTGGTATTACAAGGATTAGTGCCACATATTCTTCAGTAAAAGTTGAGTTCTATGATAGCAATGATAATCTTACAAATGTTCCAATAGGAACTGTATTTACAACAGCAGACGCTCAAATACAAACATCATTCAAAGTCGTTGAAGAATATGAGTCTTCTGGTGTACCTGTCACTGGAACATATATAGCTGATTGTCAATCTTTAGGAACTGTTGGTAATAGTTATATTGGAGAATGTTATCTAGTTAGCTCTATTCAAGGAATATCAAGAGTTGTGATAACTAATATAATAAATTATGCTAGAGATGAAGAAACAGATGATGAATTAAGGGAAAGAGTCAAAGATAAAGTTAAATATAAAAGTTGGGCTGGCAATATACAAAGTTATAAAGATTGGCTCACCAATGGCACACTAAATAATGTAGGACAAATGCAGGTGTATCCAATATGGAATGGTCCTGGAACAGTTAAATTAAGCTTAGTTGATTTGAATAATAGACCAATAGAACAAGAAGTACTAACAGAACTATTAGATTATTTAGCTCCTATGGTTAATGGCACTAGAATTAAAGGTAATGGGTTTGTGCCTATTGACTGCCTATTGACTTTAGATACACCAGAGTATTATAATATAAGTATAGAGATGAATATAACAATAGACGCCGGACACCAAGAACAAACTATTAAGAATAATATAATAAATATGTTAAGTAATTATATATCTGAGCTCAATGGTTTATGGGGCGATGGTGTAGATCCTTACTCAACAACAATACAAGTTGCTGTTATAGGATCTAGAACACTAGCAGTTGATGGTGTAGCAGACATAGATGTAGCCAGCATTAAAATAAATAACTCTACTGGAAATAAGACTATAAATCATAATTCAGATCATCAATATATATTATCAATATCACCTTCAGATATAATTATCAATATACAATAATAGGAGATATAAATGTCACCATATTATGATAAATTAAGAAAACTTTTTCCCAAATACTATGATAATATATTAGAGATAGATGAGCTTTGTAAGTGCTATGCTTGGCTCTTAGACACAATAGTTGAGTGTGTGGCTCAATATATAGATGATATATTTTTAACAGATAATGCGAGTATTGACTATGTAGAAGAACTTGAACAATTTTATGGCATAGTACCTAAAGACGGATATACAAAAGAAAATAGAATAGCATACATTAAATCTAGATATAGCGATAGGGTTCCTTATGATATAGTTAGATTATATCAAATAGTGTCTGGTGTACTTGGAAATGACTACTACACTATAGTTGAAAGTTATGCTGAAAGAACATTATATGTTGACCTTGACGCAGATAAATTATCTGATTTGACTAATGCAAAAGTTTTATCTGAAGTAATAAAACAGATAGTACCAGCACACATAAAATATATAGTTGGTCTTAAACTTGATATAGATACTTATTCAGATGAATATTATGGTTGTGCTGTATCACCGGCAACAATTTATGATAACTATATAACTTACACTCCAGTTAATCCACCATCTACTTGGCAAGATACATTAAATGAAGGAACTTGGCAAGATGTTTTAGATAAAGGAACCTGGAGAAAAGTATTATTTGAATAAAGGAGGTAAAAATGCAAGATTTAACAAATATTTCTCTTGATGATAATGCTGATATAAGAGTAGTAGATAGTAATTTTGATAAAGTAAAAACAGCTATTGATAATGTAGAAAGCGATATAAGCAATTTACGAGAAGACCTTGCAGATTATATAGGT
>AUXO011670682.1_pt1 | contig 56669 bp, 56 predicted proteins | sample 768731 | NCBI WGS metagenome assembly AUXO01 (sample SAMN02715735, study PRJNA202380) | gut metagenome | biome: sheep rumen | host: Ovis aries | place: New Zealand: Palmerston North
GGGAGGTACAACAAATGTCATTGCATCCCTGCTCGCGGGAGCAGAAGCTGGCTCAGATAGCCAGAATTCGCAAGCACTCAGCGACTACCAAAGAGAGTGCCAACTTGGAGCGCAGCAAGAAAGGGTAATTGAACGATGGTCAAAAGCCGTCGGAGTATGGACAGATGACGTTGATGATCAACTGCCCAAAACTCTTGGTGAGCAAATCGCAGAGGGTGGCGAGGCAAAGGTTTACGATCATGGTTCCACGTTGATTAAGTCCATCGGACTTGATTATTTTATCCAGCCAATCTTTGCCCTTGACCGCATTACACTCCACAATACCTATTTTCCAGAAACACGCCTAACGGTTCTTGGCTTTGGCCGCGACAAGAACGGAGAGTTTAAGATTATCGTAGAGCAACCTTTCATCGACGGACAACCTGTGACTGACAAAGAGATTGCAGACTATATGCACCAAATGGGCTTCGAACTGAAAAATCCTCGTAATTGGACCTATGCAACGCCAGACATTTATCTCAGCGACATGCACGACGAAAATGTAATCCGCTCCAATAAGTCCAATACTATCTTTGTTGTGGATTGCGATATCCGAATTAATACACCTGAGTTACGACAAGGTGGGAAAAGAATAATCTCGAATGATGTTGTTTTTAAATAAAAAATCTAATTTATGCCTTCTGTTCGCAGATAATAAAATAAACTATATTTAAATCAATTATGGAAAAAAGATGTCCTCCCTTGAAACGTCGTTTTATTTTAGATAAAATAAAATATGCAGATTTTAAGTTTGACCCAGAATCTCATCATAGAATATTCCATAATCATCTTGTAGAATGTTTTGAAGAAAACAATTCAATTGGTGTAAAAAAAGACGGAGAAATTATTATCCCCCCTATTTATAATAATATAAGATTGGTTAAATATAAATCATGGGGACTCTATCGTTTTCTTGCCTTAGTTAAAACTAAAGTAGATAGTGGGATGTTTAAATGGGGTATTCTATCAGAGGGAAACCATTTTATAGAGGATGCTATTTATGATCATATTACATGGTTTATGAATGGCTCTCATATTTCTTCATCATTAAAACTTTGGCTTAATGGGAATTGTTATGTATTCAGTCTAACATGTAAATTCCCCAAATTTGAGATAGACAACTATTCGTTTATTGGTGATTTCATTTCTTTCAGTCTATTTTCCAAAATTAAGGAGACAAAAGATTATAGAATAGACAACACTATTGTAGATAAGAAATATGCTTTCGTAATAAAGGAAGGTAAATACGGTATTCTTCTAGATGACGGAAGTGTACCTATAAAACCCGAATTGTTTACCAACTTAAAGGACATTCATATAGTTCAAGAGAAAGACGAAAGAAAACTAATGCTTTATGCCCAGTTTGAAGATTATCGCAAAATAGAAGTTGATTTAAGAGGCTATTTTGATGGAATTATTCCACCAACATACAAATCCGCCATTAGATATAATATGTTCAGATACATTGTTCAAAATTATAATGGGAAATGGGGGATTATAGATAGTAAGAATCATCTGATTTGCGATTTCTTGTACGATGAGTATTTTGAGAATTTTAGGGGGCTATGGCACAGAGATAATAAACACTATGCTATTTTTGTCTGTGGTAAAAGAAAAGTTTTGGTTGATGTGTTTACTGGTGAAAGGGTGAGTGATTATTACGACAGTTTATTATGGCTTAGCGACCCCAATTATTGCCATGTTGGAATAAATCAGAAATTCGGAATAATCACAAGTCACGGTGAAACAATAATTCCATGCATCTATGATCGTATTTATGGAGCTTATGTTACCAGAGCTGGGGTACAATCTACGGATGCGATATTCGAAGGAAAGCATGGTAAAATTGTCGATAGCGTTTTTATTAAAGAAGTTATCAAACCAGCAACATCTGCAAATAATAGGGATTTTGAAATTGATAGTTATGAAGAGCGACCAACTTATGTAAAATATGAAGGAACGTATGCACAAGATGTAGCAGGTTATAGTGATGATGAAATAGACACCATACTTGATGGAAATCCCGATGCCTATTGGAATATTGATTAAAAGCCTAAGAGGAACATGCCTCATCTATCGTCTACAATGCCGTCATTCTCTAGGAAATGAAATGAAAGATGGTCGGCGTGATGTAGTTTGTGACTATCAGATGCCGCTATAATAAATAATAGAATGGAGTTATTTATCTTAAAAGATTCCTTTTGCTATTTCCTTCTAACACCTGCATCTGCTGAATAGCAATCTGGTTTAGTTTCATAAGTCTTTCTCCTTGTGATACTCCATCATTGATTAGTACGGCATTGATATTCTCCATATTCGATAAGCATATAAGTTCGTTGATAGTGGCATAGTCGCGGATATTTCCCTTTAAGTTGGGATTTGCCTCTCGCCATTGCTTTGCAGTCATACCAAACATGGCAACATTTAACACATCTGCTTCCTCGGCATAGATGATACTTGCCTGAGCTGCCGTGATTTCAGCTGGTATTAAGTGGCTCTTGATTGCATCAGTATGAATATGATAGTTGATTTTGGATAATTCCCTCTTTGCCGTCCAACCTAGCATCTTTTGCTCCTCGGCTTTCAGACGTTGGTATTCCTTAACGAGTAGCAGTTGGAACTTGGGACTTATCCACATGCCAAAGTGGTAAGCTATATCTCTGTGGGCATAGGTACCACCATATCGACCTGCCTTGGAGAAAATGCCGATGGCATTGGTCTTTTCTATCCATGTTTTGACTGACAAAACGAAGTTGTTGCTACCTGCCATATTTCTAAATGTACCGAATTCGGTACAATTAAAATGAGGATTGTAGAGCATCTCCCATTCACCTAGGTACTCGATTGTGCTTTTCAGACTGAGCCAACGGAAGATAATGTGCTCTTGCAACTGGCTTTTAGCCATATCAGTCAATGAAATATAATCATCGTCATTATAAGATACGATGGTAATCTCTGTATTCTGGACATTAATCTTTGCCATAAGATAGTATCTATTATAAATATTGTATGCAAAGATAACACAAAATCAAGAGACAAAAGAACAATAGATGAAAAAAACAACAACTACATATTTAGTCTTTGTATTTCATGTGTATACACCGTGTATTTGATAGATATACAGAGTGTATTTCATGCATATACACAGTGTATATGTATCGAATACAAAAGGGTATACACTTTTAGAGAGAGAAGAAATCAATTCTTGACAACTGGGCGAACGCTTCTACCGCCATCACGGTATAAGTTGTAGTCACAATAAATGTTAGTGGAACTAAAGTAAAGGTTACGGGCGTAGTATGGGTTTGATGAATCCCAAGAAGCAGACCAATAATAACCGCCACTACCAATGCGATGAAAATCGTTGTCTAAACGACAACCTGCAGCTGGAAGAAAGATAGAACCACCATTCGGTCCCGTGAATCTTCGTCCATTCACACCATTCTCTGTTGTCCATACGCAACGGCAATTATTGAGTAACTCCAACTGCTGGTCTTGCGTTGGCATACACCATGTAGCACCCCATTGAACGTAGGCTACATCATATTGAGTGCCACTGATATTAGCGCCGAGATGTTGCCAGAGTCCAAATGTACCCACATCACTATGCCAATCATCAAAACATCCATCACCATTATTGTCCACACCCGTGGCATAGAGATAAGTCACTTCATTGTAAACAGGCTTTTCACTTATTTCACCCCAAGCATAATATCCACCATATTCATCGGGAGAATGTGCGCCCACATTACAACACGCCCACTTTGTACCACTCGGCAAACCAAGGTCAATCATGTGCGGATGATTGTTGTCTGGACAACTCAACAACGTATTATCAATCGTTTTAAAAGACATACTATCAATCATCGAAATAAGAATCATTCTTTTGTAATCTCCCATCCAAATCACTTGATAATCCACATCAAACGTGATGCTGTCTATTTCAGAACAAACAAAAGTATCTGTCACCTGACCGTCAGAGTAAATGGAAATCGTTGTTTCCTGTTGAGCATTCGTTTCATTCCATGGAATGAAAGTCATCAAGCAAGCCAACAGGACCATCAGTTTTCTCATCTCTTCACGTTTTTACGGATTGATACTTATGTTTTATTTACCAATATGTAGATTATATTCTATGCAACAAAGATACGAAAAGTAATGTAAATGAACAAGAAAAGGAAAGAAAAGTAGAAATAAATCGAACATTATTTGTTTATAATAAATATTCTGAGTATCTTTGTGACATTCTTTGAATATGTAGCAGTGAATAGACAACAAAACATTAAATATCACAATTATGAAAGACTTTTTTAAATATGTAGCCGCTACGATTGTCGGACTTATTGTTTTCGGCATCATTATGACATTTTTCGGTGTGTTGAGCATCGTGGGCATGATATCATCTGGTCAGGCTACAACGAATGTAAGCAAAAACTCTGTGATGGTTTTGAAGCTTGACGGAATCATGGAAGAACAAGCTGGTTCTAACATCTTGGGTACACTGACAGGCGAGCAATCAAGTGCATTGGGATTGCAGGAGATTCTTTCTGCCATCAAAAAGGCTAAGACAAACGAAAACATCAAGGGTATCTATATAGAAGGTGGTGTATTGGCATCATCTCCTGCTTCTTTGCAGGAAATTCGCAATGCTCTGCTCGACTTCAAGAAGAGCGGCAAGTGGATTGTGGCTTATGCCGACATTTATACTCAAGGCACCTACTACATCGCATCTGTTGCTGATAAGGTGTGGATGAATCCATCTGGTCAACTTGATTGGCACGGTATGGGAGCCAATCCCATGTACGTGAAGGATTTGTTGAAGAAGTTTGGCGTGAAGGTACAGACCATCAAGGTGGGCAAATACAAGAGTGCTACCGAAATGTTTACCGAGGATAAGATGAGCGAAGCCAACCGTGAGCAGACTACGGCTTACGTTACTGGTATCTGGCAGAACATTTGCAAGGGTGTTTCCGAAAGCCGTAAGATCAGCATAGACTCCTTGAACGCTTACGCCGACCGTCTTATCACCTTCGAGGATTCAAAGAACTTTTTGAAGTACAAGATGGTTGACGCTCTTCTCTACACTGACCAGGTAAAGGCAGAGGTAAAGAAATTACTCGAACTGAAAGAGGATGAGAGCATCAACCAAGTGGATGTGGAAGCGATGACCAACGTTAAAGAGGAAACGAAAGGTGAGGAAATTGCCGTTTATTATGCTTACGGCGACATCGTAGATTCTCCTTCTCCACAGAGTATGTTGTCTGAAAGTCATCAAATCGTTGCCAAAGACGTGTGCGCAGACTTGGAGAAACTGATGAACAACGAAGATGTGAAGGCTGTAGTGATTCGTGTCAACTCTCCTGGAGGTAGTGCCTATGCTTCTGAACAATTATGGCGACAGATTGATTTGCTCAAGCAGAAGAAGCCTGTGGTTATCTCTATGGGCGACTACGCTGCTTCGGGAGGTTACTACATGAGTTGTAACGCCAATTGGATTGTGGCAGAGCCAACCACCATCACTGGAAGTATCGGTATCTTTGGTATGATTCCAGACGCGAGCGAGTTGATTACTCAGAAACTGGGCGTGAAGTTTGATGAGGTAAAGACCAACAGAAACACTACGCTTGGTACATTCTCCCGACCTATGAACGCAGAGGAGATTGGTTATATTTCCAACTATGTAGAACGTGGCTACAACTTATTCCGCAAGCGTGTGGCTGATGGAAGAAAGATGACTATCCAACAGGTTGAGGAAGTGGCACAAGGACACGTGTTCTTGGGACAAGATGCCTTGAAGATAAAACTGGTTGACGAACTGGGTGGATTGGATAAGGCTGTGGCAAAGGCTGCCCAACTTGCCAAGGTAAATGAATATTACACGGCAAGCTACCCTGCTTCTCCTGATATTATCGAGCAGTTGTTGAGTGCAACAAAGGGTGGAACTTATCTCGACGACCAGGCACGTCTCGCTCTCGGTGAGTTCTACGAACCTGTTATGTTACTGAAGAGAGTCAACAGGATGGATATGGTACAAGCACGCTTGCCATTCTTCCTTAATATTAAATAAGGTATAAAAAGAAATTATCTGTGGCTAACGAAGAGGAATATATCAAAACATCCCCTTGGTTAATACCATTAAGTTGGTTTTACGGTATGGGTGTGGGCTTGAGAAACAAGTTGTTTGAGCTTGGTGTTCTCAAGACACGCTCGTTTGACATTCCCGTTATCTCCGTGGGCAATATCACTGTAGGCGGCTCAGGCAAGACTCCACACGTGGAATACTTGGTAAGGTTGCTGAAAGACAAGGCAAAAGTGGCTGTCTTATCTCGTGGATACAAACGGCAGACAAAAGGCTTTGTCTTGGCAAACGACCAATCTACGGTTGAAGAAATCGGTGACGAACCGCTACAAATGAAGCAGAAGTTTGGCGATATTTACGTTGCGGTGGATGAAGACCGTTGTCACGGTATAGACACACTTACCTCAGACAACGATACGAAAGACGTAGATGTGATTTTGCTCGACGATGCTTTCCAGCACCGTTACGTCAAGCCTGGCATCAATATCCTTTTGGTAGATTATCACCGTATGATTTTCCAAGACAAGTTGCTGCCTGCCGGACGATTGAGAGAACCTGTTGAGGGGAAGAAACGTGCCGACATCGTCATCATTACCAAATGTCCGAAAGACTTGAGACCTATGGATTATCGGGTGCTGACCAATGAGATGGGATTGTTGGCTTATCAGTCGCTCTATTTCACAACGTTGTCATACGAGAACTTGAAGCCTCTATTCGGTGGAGATGAGCGTACACTCGAAAGTATCTCACAAGACGAGCACGTTTTACTGCTTACGGGCATTGCCACTCCCCAACAAATCATTACCGACTTACAGCCCTACTGCAATCATATACAACCGCTCACATTCGGAGACCATCATCAATTCACGGAGAAAGACATTGCCAAAATCAACGAGACATTCAGTTCGATGCCTTCTCCCAAAATGATTATCACGACAGAGAAGGATGCGTGCCGACTGGAAAAGATTTCGGGACTGAACGAACAGGTTAGAAAGAGTATCTACATACTTCCCATCCACATCGAGTTTATGCTGGAGCAGGAAGAGAGTTTCACCAATAAAATATTGAGCTATGTGCAAAAAAATTCAAGAAACAGCATCCTGGTTAAAGGAAAGGATGACAACAAGCCCAAAGACAGCCATCATACTGGGGACAGGCCTCGGAAAATTAGCTTCAGAGATAACTGATACGTACGAATTTGCATACCAAGACATTCCCAACTTCCCTATCTCTACCGTTGAGGGACACAGTGGAAGACTGATTTTCGGAAAACTGGGTGGAATAGACGTTGTCGCCATGCAGGGCAGATTCCATTTCTATGAGGGCTATTGCATGAAAGAAGTGACGTTTGCCGTTCGTGTAATGTACGAACTGGGTATTGAAACGCTCTTTGTAAGCAACGCCTCTGGTGGCATGAATCCAGAGTTTAAGATTGGTGATCTGATGATTATCACCGACCACATCAACATGTTCCCCGAACATCCCTTACGCGGAAAGAATTTCCCCACTGGTCCACGTTTCCCAGACATGCACCAGGTATATGACAAGGATTTGATTGACATGGCAGACTCCATTGCCAAGGAAATGAATATCAATGTCAAACATGGCGTTTACGTAGGTGTACAAGGTCCTACCTTCGAGACACCTGCCGAATACCGTATGTATCGTATCTTGGGCGGCGACGCTATCGGCATGAGTACTGTTCCAGAGGTCATCGTAGCTCACCATTGCGGCATCAAGGTGTTTGGTATCAGCATCATAACCGACGTGGGTGGCTTCGACGTACCTGTAGAGGTGAGTCATGAGGAAGTACAAAAGGCTGCCAATACCGCACAACCAATCATGACGGAATTGATACGCAGGATGATTATGCGCAACAAATAGTATAGTAAACCAGAATAAGAATGACAGAGATTTCTAAACTTGGTGAATTTGGACTGATTGACCATCTCACCAAAGATATACAAATCAAGAACGAAAGTACAAAATACGGCGTAGGCGACGACTGCGCCGTATTGCATTATCCTGACAAAGAGGTGCTCGTTACGTCGGATATGCTCATGGAAGGCATTCATTTCGACCTGACATACATCGACTTACAACATCTTGGATATAAGAGTGCGATGGTCAACATCAGCGACATCTTTGCCATGAACGGAACACCTCGGCAACTGATTGTGAGCATTGCACTGAGCAAACGCTTTTCCGTGGAAGACATGGAGGATTTCTATAGTGGCTTGCGATTGGCTTGCGATAAATGGGGCATAGACATCGTTGGCGGAGACACCACCTCTTCTTACACGGGATTGGCTATCAGCATCACATGTATTGGCGAAGCCAACAAGGAAGACATCGTTTACAGAAACGGGGCGAAAGATACTGACTTGATTTGTGTAACAGGCGATTTGGGCGCAGCTTACATGGGATTGCAACTGCTTGAGAGAGAGAAGAGTGTCTATTACCAACAGGTGGACGAGGCTCGTAAGAAAAACGACACGAAAGCGTTGGAAGAACTGAAGCATTTCCAACCTGATTTTGCGGGAAAGGAGTATTTGTTGCAGAGACAATTGCAAACGGAGGCTCGCGGAGACATCATTCAAAAGCTGAAGGAGGCAAACATCCGCCCTACTGCCATGATGGACATCTCGGATGGATTGTCGAGCGAGATTCTACATATATGCAAACAGAGTCATGTGGGATGTCGTATCTATGAGAAAAACATTCCCATCGACTACCAAACGGCAATTATGGCGGAAGAGTTTAACATGAACGTAACGACATGTGCCATGAATGGCGGTGAAGATTACGAACTTCTTTTCACCGTTCCTATCGGTGATTACGAGAAAGTAAATGCCTTGGAGGGCGTAAAGGTTATCGGTCACATCACCAATGAATCATTGGGAACTCAGCTCATCACGCGCGACAACCAAGAATTTGAGATTCGGGCACAGGGATGGAATCCTTTGAAGAAAGAAGAATGATTATTCCCAAAGAGTAACATAGCAAGAAACCATCGGTCACTATATGAGTAACCGATGGTTTCTTGCATGGTGACCGATGGTTTCTTAGTATGTGACCAAATCGCACAAACTATTTCAAGTCTTGTAATCGGGCTATATACTTACCCAAAATGTCAAATTCGATATTGACAACCGTTCCTACTTGAATGTCGCAAAAGTTGGTATTCTCTCTCGTATAGGGAATAATGGCTACCCTGAACGTGTTTTCCGTAGGGTCGCAAACCGTCAAGGAAACGCCATTGACCGTGACACTGCCTTTGTCAACCGTGAAATAGCCACGACGAATCATCTCCTTATCGCTCTCATATTCAAACGTGAAATAGGTAGAACCGTCTGCATCTTCCATCTTGATGCACTTGGCTGTCTGATCTACATGTCCCTGTACAATATGACCGTCTAAACGCCCGTTCATCAGCATCGAACGCTCTACGTTTACATGGTCACCAATATTCAACAAGCCTAAATTAGAACGCAACAACGTTTCCTTCATGGCTGTAACCGTATATGTGTCATCTTCTATCTTAACCACCGTCAGGCAAACACCATTGTGCGCAACGCTTTGGTCGATTTTCAACTCATTTACAAAAGAACATTTGAAAGTGAAATCAATGTTTCCGTCAATTTTGGTTAGCCCAACAAGTGTGGCCATCTCTTCTACGATACCAGAAAACATAATAAATAATGTGTTAGGTGATAAAAAAAGGGGGTGCTCGATGATGTGATGAAACTCCGAGTATGTAAGATTTGAGAGTTCTCCGTCTTTGTAATCCACTGGCTTAACGCTTAGTCCGCATGGGTTTTATGTGGCCCGCCATTAACGAAAGATACCTACCCAGTTTTCATTGTTATTTGATGAGTATCCCGATCGAATCGACACACCCCCTATAACTTATTTCTTCTGCAAAAGTACATAATATATTTATTACTCGCAAACTTTTTGAACTATTTTTATAGGATGTAATTAGGCATTTACTAAAATTTGATACGACCATTTTATTCGTGCATGCTTTGAGCATGACACACATCAACAACCGTAATAGTATCACCTTCAATAGTATAAGCGTAATACCACTTATCGGTGTTTGCCATGAAGTAGCCTTCCTAACGTCTGATGGTTGGACGGCGACGTGGTAGTGTTCGTTCTATAGCATAGATAGCGAAAATAGCATCGCGAACATTACGCTCCATGTCTTCAAACGAATTTTCGGTCGAAGATAACTTTGATATCTTTCATTGCAAGTTCGTATGCTTCTTCTGGAGTGTATATTTCTTTGTCCATATCAAGAAAGACCTCTTCTACATGCACATCAGCCTGTTGTCTTTCTGTAGGTATTGTTGCCATAATCATCGTATTGTATTTTGAGACCAAAGATAATCATTTTCCATTCATTTTGAGCATAAAACATCGAAAAACTTGATTATACACATTCTTTTTATTGTTTTTTTGTAAAATCCGATGGCAGTATGCAGATTTTTATGTAATTTAGCCCTCGCAATCCGAAAGGAGCGCAAAGACATATAGCTCAATAGTCTCTCATTCACCACCACGAGAAAGAGCAAATGTATGTTATTGGAGCTGCACCGTAAAGGCGCAGATTCTCCCATATACATACATGGTTTGTGGTGAACCGAGAGGCGTATGGCGAAGTCTGCGCCTCTTTCGTGAAAAAATGAAGTATTACCCAAACAATTAATGAAATCGACATGAAAAGGAAATCAATCATTATTGCCGCTCTTTTGCTCGCATTCACACTGAGGGTTGGAGCACAAATCAAAGCGGAAGTATCTGAGGCCGTTGAGCTGATGAGCATTCTCTCACGGACAGCAGGCTTTCAGGAGTACAGCATGGACTTAGCTGGGCAATACACGAAGGACACGGAAGAGTGGTTTGCTCCCTATAAAGAGCATCCTATCATTGCCTATTACCAAGGACTTCATGACAAGAACAGCGTCAGCTACGATGCCGTTATGAGTATGGCAGTCCACCTTGACATCAACAAAGGAAAAATCAAGTTCATTGGCGAGAAGACTGACCTTGAGAAACGCTGGCAGAATGTGGATACTGACGATTTCGTTGCTCGCCTAAATCAGTTTTATAAGGACACACGCTTTCACGAGTTCTTTGAACAACACCAAACATTCTACGAGGATGGTTTGAAAAATTATGAGGCTAACGTCTTGTCCTATTTCCACCAAGAGTGGTATGCGAAATTCTACGGTACAGATGCGACTGAGCTTTTTCGCATTATCATTGGCTTTACATACGGTGACAACAACAACGGTGTTGCCCGTCAGCTGAAAGGGCAGCCGAAAGAAGTGTTTTCCATCTGCGGTTATAAACTTAATCCTACAACGGGACAACCCCAATGGGATGCGTCACTTCTTATCCACGAGTTCAACCATTCTTTCGTCAACCCCCTGCTTGACAATACCGCCAATGCAGCGCTGATGGAAAGCGTTGGTCAAAAGCTTTTCCAACTCACACGATTCGAAATGCAGCAGCAAGCTTACAACGACTGGCGTATCGTCATCAATGAAAGCATTGTCCGTGCAGCCGTCTTCATTTATCTGCTCGACAACAGGCTTGTGAATAGGAACACATCGCAGTTCATGCTCAACGAAATGTATATGCGAGGTTTCCGCTGGATGCCCGAACTCGTCACAGCCCTGCGCAATTATACTTCCCATCGCGAGAAATACAAGACCTTGAATGATTACTATCCAGAGATAGCCAGCTGTCTTGGCAAATATCTTGAAGACGAAACAAACAGAATTGGAAAGGCATTGAAATAGTTTTTATTATTTGACATGAACACGAAATCAATTACTATGACCATTTACCTTACAGTCTTCTCTTTGACTATGGCAAGGGCTGGTAGCCATTTGCACCATCAAGTTCAAACAGACACTACGGACTGCAATGCTGGCTGGCTGTGGACTATCAGCTGCAATGGTCTTCAGCAGAAGTCGTTTATCTTCGGCACCTGCCACGGTGACGGACATCAGTTTACAGCAGAAGAGATGTTCTGTATCAGTGGACTGGAGAATGCATTAGGCAAAGTTGAGAAGGTGATATTTGAAGGAGGATTAGACACAACTAAATGTGTTATGGATTCCTGTCATCAAGGAGAATATCACAGCCCGTCCCAGTATGATAGAGGCTGTCGCCACCTGATGGGCAGCAAATCGCTGATTGCCTTGCTGCGACGAGAAGGATATACAGTAGAACAAATAAAAAACAAATAGTACGATTATGGAAACAATCAAAATCTATCACTCCGTGTGGCGTATGCTGCTCCTAATATTAACGAGTTTCGCCTTCGTGGCAGCATCTTTTTTTATGCTTAATGATCCCAAAATCGAGGGCGGTTTTTATGTTGTTATAGGATGGCTTGGTATTGTGTTCTTCGGTCTGGGTGGGTTGCTTATGCTCTATGCCATACTGAAGGAGCGACTGACTGACAGACCATTCATGACAATTACAGATAAAGCCATCATCATGGAGAATATGAAACAGGCGATTATCAACTTTACCGATGTGGAATCGTTTGAAGTGCTGAAAGGAAGGCAACAGAAGTTCATCGCCATCCACTACAAGCCCGACGTGGAACTGCAGAAGATGGATGAGGCGGGTACCATTGGGCGCAACATCCGTTCTCTGAATCGCCGACTGGTAAATGCCCAGGAAACAATCACCACCACAGGCACGGGCATGAAGGCAGAAGAATTATGCGACTTGCTGAATGAGCGATTGAGACGGGTAAAGTCATCATGAAAAAGAGTGAGTGTAGGGAGTACCAACCATTATATTACGCTCTTTCAATGACGTCCGCTTCAAGTAAGAAAAAACCAATTACCTAACTGTAATATGAAAACAACCTTGCTTCACTTCATGTTTTACCCAACAACGTTTGTCCTTGCGCAAGTCACGAAGCACTTCTGAAAGCACCCATTTCAATGAGTCATTTCTCACTGCCCATCGTTTGGGTCCATTTGGTTCCTCTACGGTCTTGTAACGGTTATAGCAAATGTCGAAAGTAGTACCATACATGTGGCAACTGTTTTCCGTGGCGTTGCCATTATAATTGCGAAGTTTGGCAACATCATCCTTTGTTCTCAACACACTGGTAACGATAATCTTGTGAAGAGGAACACCTTTGGTCTGCAAGCTATCAAAGAAATTCCTGCCTATGTCTTGTAACAGCACTGAAGCACGAGGCACCAAATAGGGAATACTTCGCTTGAGATCTTCTACATAAAAATAAGGATTACTGCCGATATAAACCAATTCAGCTTTTCTGTTTTCTGCCTCTGAACGATTCTGTACAGGATGAACACCCCATTTGTGGGCAGACACTTCTTGCACAGACTGAGAGTCGGGAAAAGCCACACGATAACTCGATACGCTCAATATACGGTTTTTCACAGGTGTACCGTCAGCATTGAAAAACCTACTGGGTTTCTGGGCGTGAGTGATAGACCTTGCAACAGCTTTCTCTGGTGCAGGTACTTCAACTTTCTTCGGTTCTTCCTTTTTATTACTGATGGTTTGCTCCTTCTTTTCCACCTTTTTTTCTTGTTTGGCAATTACCGTCTCTTGCGCTTCTTGCATGGAGTCTTTTTCTTGAATGGAATCATTTACCACCGTAGCCACCTGCCGTGGTTGAGCAACAGAGGGAAAAGCACTACGAATGATTGCCAAGAAAATCACCGAGAGTGCAAAACCTTGCAAATATCTTTTTTTAGTAACTTTCATCTCTTTATTACCAAGCTAAACCTTGTTTTTCTTTTCACGGCGCAAAGGTAATAATTAATTAGCAAATTATGGTCAAGATAACGAATTATTTACGAATGATTTTTGATACATGTCAATTAATTTGTTTACCTTTGCACCGAAAACAAAAAAGAATTATATTTTGATTGAGAAACATATCATTTTAGAGGACATTGATCCCGTAGCGTTTTATGGCGTAAACAACGGGCACTTGCATATTCTGAAAGCATTGTACCCTAAATTGCGAATCGTTGCAAGAGGAAACGTATTGAAAATCATGGGCGACGAGGAAGAAATGTCGCACTTCGAGGAGAACATTGAGAAGATACGCAAGCACATCGTGAAATTCAACACCATCGGTGAAGAAGATATCATCGACATTTTCAACGGACACAAGACCAAGGCTGATGCCGTGAAAGACGTAGTGGTATATAGCACTTCCGGAAGACCCATTAAGGGTAGGTCGGAAAACCAACAAAAGATGATTGAGTACTTCAACAAGAACGACATGGTGTTTGCCGTAGGTCCTGCCGGTACCGGTAAGACTTACCTCAGCATTGCCTTAGCTGTGAAAGCATTGAAGGAAAAGACAGCCAAGAAGATTATCCTTTCTCGCCCTGCGGTAGAAGCCGGCGAAAAACTGGGATTCTTACCAGGCGACATGAAAGAGAAGATCGATCCCTATCTACAACCATTATACGACGCATTGGAAGACATGATTCCAGCCGTGAAGTTACAAGACCTCATGGAAAAACATGTCATTCAGATAGCTCCACTTGCATTCATGCGCGGTAGAACCTTGAGCGATGCCGTAGTCATATTAGACGAGGCACAAAACACCACTTCTGCCCAAATCCGCATGTTCCTCACTCGCATGGGATGGAACACGAAAATGATTATCACGGGCGACATGACGCAGATTGACTTACCCAAGACACAACTCAGTGGATTGAAGGAAGCATTACGTATCTTGACGGGCATTGAGGGAATAGGCGTAGTGGAACTCACGAAGAAAGACATTGTAAGACATAAACTCGTTACAAGGATTGTCAATGCGTATGAAGCAGCAGACAGAGCTGCAACCAAGACAACAACTGACTATCATAATGAAGAATAGCGTATGAAGAAAATTTTATCTATTGCATGGTTCATCATGGCTGGTATTTCTTTTGTACAAGCACAAGGAAATGCACAATCTGTTACGTTTGCCAGTGGTGCAGACGTGAGTTGGTGTACTGAAATGGAAGCCGATGGCAAGAAATTCTACAATGAAAGTGGACAAGAAACAGAAATGATGGCTCTGCTCAAGCAAATAGGCATGAATGCCGTCCGTTTACGTGTGTGGGTGAATCCAGAAAACGATTACGGTCCTTGGTGTGATAAGGCTGATGTATTGGCGAAGGCTCGTAGGGCACAGGCACAAGGTTTGGCCCTGATGATAGACTTCCATTATAGCGACCGTTTTACGGATCCTTCGCAACAGATCAAGCCTGCGGCATGGAATGGTTATAATATGGAACAACTGAAGAAGGCGGTAGCCGACCATACCACCGATGTTCTTTCTGCCTTGAAAGCAGAAGGTATTGAACCTCTTTGGGTACAAGTGGGCAATGAGACGCGACCTGGCATGATTTTTAATGAAGGGAAAATCGACTGGAACAAAAGTGGAAGTGCAGCTTGGAGTGGTTATATTGCCTTGAGCAATGCTGGTTATGATGCCGTGAAGCAAGTCTTTCCAAATGCCACCGTTATCGTTCATATAGATAGAGCACCAGAAGACAATGCTTGGTTTTACAATTCATTCAAGCAATATGGTGGAAAGTTTGACATGATTGGTCTTTCGCATTATCCAGATTGGGACAACTGGAGTTCTGATAATACCAAGACCGCCAACAATATCCAGACTCTCTACAACACATTCAAGGTTCCGGTAATGATTGTGGAAACAGGCTATTCTTCATGGGACGAAGCACGTGCCAAAAACGTGATGGATGACTTGTTTGCCAAGACAAAGAAGCTCTCCGCATGTGCAGGAATTTTCTTTTGGGAACCAGAGGTATATGGTTCTTGGAAGCCTGCCGCATATACAAAATGGAAGTGGAATGCTTACGATAAAGGGGCATTCAAGTCGAATGGTCGTCCCAGCGCAGCTCTCTCCGCTTTCCGCATGGAAACGAGTGGTATTCGTCAATTGACAAGTTCACCTATTGCCACATTGCAATACAACTTACAAGGTCAGAGGGTTGGAGATTCTGCCAAGGGGGTCATCATCCAAAAACAAGGAAACACCTGGAGGAAAATCCTCCGAAAATAATCTCTAAGGTCTTTAAGGTCTCTGACATCCATAGAGACCTTAAAGTCTTTTTATAAAGAACACAAAATCATTTTTCTTTCTCAGAGGTATAACGTTTCATGATGCTATACGCATCATATAATCCAAGCTCGCCCGCCTTACTCAAATCCTTAATACCCTCTTTCCTGTCATTGTTAAAAATGTGCACCAAGCCTAAATTGTAATATGCCTCGGCAAGATTGGCATTCAATTGGATTGCCTTACGATAATGGTCGATAGCAGAATGATACTCTTTCTGAATGGCATAGACCGTAGCGATATTATAATGCAAATAGGCATTTTCGTTATTGAATGACAAGGCTTGTTTCAAATCGTCTAAAGAAACAGACAAACGCATCTTGGAATCCGTACCTTGATTGGAAGCATACTCACTCATCATCGCATGACAGTAAGCCCTTTCCCAATAAACGAGTACGTTGGTGCTGTCAATACGCAAGTAATCATTCAGGTCATTGATGGCTTCAGAGTAATAGTGTGTCGTAACATGTGCAACAGCCCTCTGTATCAGCAAGTCGGCTGCTGTATGAATGTCATGCGAGGCACTGATGCTCGCACTGATAGAGTCAATGCTGTTGAAAAACGACTTGGTCATTTTCTCATTGATTGGAGACGGTTTACACGTCAGGTAAATCTTTCGTATAGGCTTTTTGTTATGATTAAAGTCCTCCAATTCAGGTACTACGATTTGCAATGTTCTCACACCACCCACGTATGGCATATACGAAAGAGAGAACAATGGCATAAACACATTCTCCACTACCCTATTTTGTATTGCTCCACGATATTCGCTGTTATATTGCGGAGTAACAACATCCTCATCTACCACCACCCATTGGTCGTATTTCTCTACGTCAACATCGCTCATCTTGCGTACTTCACGCAACTTGCTCTTGCTCCACCGTTGCTGAATGCCCTGTTGCTTGTCCAACCTCGCCTTCAACACCCTAAACTCATCCATTTCAGCCTTAGCGGTCATTCCCAATTTCCTGTAACATGCGGCACGATTCATCAAGCCTGTCCAGAAGTTGGGAAACTTAGCTATCACAACGGAATAATCCTCAATGGCAGCCCTGTAATTACCTGTTTGGTCGAGCAAGATGGCACGGTTATACAAAGCCAAGATATTGTTGGGCTCATACTTCAACACGAAGTTGAAGTCGTCAATGGCACGATTATCATCTCCCAATTGCTGACGCAACAGACCTCTGTTATAATGTGAGAGGAAATTATTGGGATCCATATCTATCGCCTTGTCATAATCTTCCATCGCCTGTCTCAACTTGTTCAAGTTGACTCTTGCCATGGCGCGATACATATAATTATTGACTACGCGCGGTTGATAATGTATAGCATTTGAGAAAGACGAATCGGCAACGCTCCAGTTTTTTTGTTGCAATCCCAATCTTCCCCTAATAGACCAAGAGTTACCATCATACGGATTGTGTTCAAGAGTCTTATCCAACCATTTCGAAGCCGTTGCGGTGTCGTTCTCACTGAGATACACCTCCGTTTGCAACGAATAGGCATTGTTTAAGTTGGGCCATCGCTTCACGATGTATTCCAGTTCTTCATGTGTCTTTTGATAATCTTTCATGAAAAACCTACAATACGCCCTATTATACCAATAACCCCGCTCATCAGGTGAGAATTTCAAGGCTTTGTCATAATCGGCAATGGCTTCCTCGTATTTATGTAATCGGATAAGGCTCTCAGCACGGGCGCTGAACAACTCATGTACGTAGGGATTCAACTTGATAGCTTCATTGAAGTCGTTTTCCGCACCTACATAGTCTTCCAGCTGTAGCTTGCAGAGCCCACGGTAAAACCACGGCTCATAGAGATAGGGCTTACCAGATAGTACATTATTAAAATGTTGTATCGCAACCACATAGTCATGATTGTTGTATGCTATCTGACCAGAGATAATCAAACGGTCAATATTATATTGCGCCTTACTGGTCAAGGAAAGAAACAAGCAAACATAAACAATGAGGTTTCGATACAACATACGCTATGTTTAAATAAAAAAATTATTTTTTCACGCACTTCGTACGGTAGCTACAACGGTATCGACCTTGCAACAGAGCCTTCAACTTGCTCTTGATGAGTTGCTTGCGAAGTGGAGAGATGTGATCGATAAACATCTTTGCGTCAAGATGGTCAAACTCATGTTGCATCACACGCGACAGATACCCTTCAATCCATTCGTCATGTTCATTAAACTCATCGTCCATGTATTTAACATGGATTCTTGTATGACGCATCACCTTTTCGTGAATGCCGGGAAGAGAGAGACATCCTTCTTCCAGGTTTTTCTTTTCCGACTCTTCATCCACCTCCAAGATATGAGGATTGATGAAAGTCTTGCGAAATCCCTTGTATTCGGGTAAGTCTTCGCTGATCACATCCAGGTCGATAATCACCACACGGATGTTTTTGCCGATTTGTGGAGCTGCCAACCCAATGCCTTCAGATGCGGCAAGTGTTTCATACATGTCGCTGATGAGTTCCTTCAGTCCTGGATAATCAGGCGTAATGTCTTCAGAAACCTTTCTCAAGACAGGTTGACCATATATATATATAGGTAATATCATTTCTATTTTAATGTATTTTTTTGAAGAGACGCGATTCCATGTAATCCTGCAACAAGATGGTTGCGCTAATCTCATCTACCAATGCTTTATTCTGGCGGGCTTTTTTCCCGATTCCACTTTCCAGGATGGCACGATGCGCCAACACAGAGGTGAATCGTTCATCATAATACTCAATAGGAATTTGCGGCATGTTCTTTTTCCAACGATTCACAAACTGTTGCACCCTATTGAGATTCTCACTTGCTTCACCATTGGTTTGCAATGGCTTGCCAATAATAATTTTTTCTACTTGCTCGTGTTGGATATATTGCTGCAAATAGCTGAAAAGCTCAGATGTAGAAACAGTCGCTAATCCACCAGCAATGAGCTGTAGTGGATCAGTGACTGCTAATCCTGTACGCTTTTTACCGTAATCTATGGATAAAATGCGTGCCAACTATACCTTATTTATTATAAAGGAGCCAAGCGTCGGGATACTTAGAGCGGAACTGGTCGCGTGAACGAACGGCATCAGCCTTGGTGTCGTGTGTAGAAGCAACCACGCGATAGAGATTACGCTCCATATTCTTCACGATTTGTGCATCGTAACCAGCAGCCTTCAATTGGTTTTGCAATCCTTGTGCATTAGCGGGAAGAGAGAAAGAACCAACCACTACGCTGAAGTTGCGCAAACCAGAACCATTGATTACAGATACAGCCTCTTGGCGTACGGTAACATTGTCGCTATTATCTGTTACTTGTGTTTGGTTTACATTCTTTTCAACCAAAGGAGTAACTACAGGAACATCACTTTCAGTATTGACAGGAGTAGCCACGGTCTCAGTCTCGGCAGCCTTAGCCTTGTCATACGCTTTTCTATAAGCACTTTCCTTTGATTTACAACCAGTAATCAAAAGTGTTGCACACAATCCTAAACACAAAATGGAAGATTTCTTCATAATTGTTTTTTTACTATTTGAAAATTAAACTTCTTGAATTTGATAATTTGCTGCGAAGTTACAAAATATATCAGTAACTATCATCAATTTTGCGCATAAAGTTTGTTAAATCAAGCTAACAGAACTTTTTTTGAAAAAAAATGACTGATAAAACATTGCGTTTTCTGAAGAAATTACTATCTTTGCGAAAACATCTATTATTTATTATAACAAAAAACAATTATTATGAAAACATTAGGTTATATCGGAGCATTCATTGGCGGTGCTATCGCTGGTGCAGCCCTTGGTTTGGCATTTGCACCCGAAAAGGGAGAAGAAACACGTACTAAAATTTCTGACGCTGTAGAGGATTTCTTACAGAAGCACAACATCAAGTTGAGCCGTAAGGAAGTAAACGACCTGGTGGACGACATCAAGGAAGCTGCAGCAGAAGTCGTTGAATAACTCGCATGTTTTCAAACGACCGTAACATCGAGACGATAGGGCAGCTTGCCGAAGTGCTGAAGCACTACTTGGGGCTTCAGAAAGAATATGTTAAGCTCGACGTGATAGAGAAAGTGGTCAAGTTGATTACCATTCTCACATTGTCGCTTATCTTCGCATTCTTGGTCATGCTGATGCTTATCTATTTCTCATTTGCGGCGGCATACGCCTTGGTTCCGCACGTGGGAGCAGTAGGCGCATTCTCTATCGTAGCCGTATTCTACTTGTTTGTCTTACTGCTTTTCTGTATCTTCAGAAAGCGTTGGATAGAGAAACCTGTAGTGAGATTTCTTGCCAATCTTTTAATGGAAAAATAAATTATGGTGGAAGAAAAAACTACATACAGATCGCTCGAAGCCATTCAAGCTCGTAAGGAATACCTGTTGAAAGACATCAGAAACGACGATGAGAAGATTCGCACTCTCTGGGGAAGTCTCTTTCATAAACCAGACATGTTGGTTTCTTCTAATACTCCGTCAAAGCGAATCAATAGTTTGATGACTACTGGAGCAGGTGTCTTCGATGGCCTTATTCTGGCGTGGAAACTTTATCGAAAGTTTGGCAAAAAGAAAAAGAATAAAAGGTAATAACATGGAAGGGAGCTTTTTCAAAGGCTCCCTTTCTTGTTATATTCATGTTCCTTGTCACTTTTTATAGACAAATTGCCACACATCTATAAGTTTCACAAATCAATTTGCAATCCATCGTATGCAAACTCAATGCCTTCAGGCAGAAGTTTGTTAGCCTCATCATGAAAACCAATGAGATGGGTGAGGTGAGTGAGATAAGTACGCGAAGCCCCTACCCTCTTGGCGAAGGCAATAGCATCGGAAACGAGCATGTGAGAATGGTGTTCCTTTTCCCATCGCAACGCATTCACAACCAATGTTTGTACTCCATTCAGAAGTTTGAAACTATCCTCATGAATGGTCTTCATATCTGTAATGTAAGCAAAGTCGCCTATCCTAAAGCCAAGGATTGGCAAAGCACCGTGCATGACTTCAATGGGAAGAATTTCTATCTCATTGATATGGAAAGACTTGTTTGCCTCAATGGGATGAAGATTTAATTTAGGAACGCCTGGGTACAGATGAGGCGTAAAACAATAAGGCATGGTCTGCCTCAACCCATTCTCGGTCTGTTCATTGGCATAGATATGAATGTCGCCAAACACACAAAAGGGACGAAGGTCATCAATACCAGCCACATGGTCATAATGGATATGTGTAAGCAACACCCCATCTAATTTCCTGAAAGGAAAGGGCATGAGTTGCATTCTGATATCTGGACCACTGTCAATGAGTATTCGTGTGGTATCTGTCTCTATGAGAGCAGCACTTCTCATGCGCTTGTCACGAGGGTTAGAACTTCTACATACCTCACAATTACAGCCCAATGACGGAACGCCTCCAGATGTGCCAGTGCCTAAAAACGTGAATTTCATAGCAATTATCGAATATTTACTTCTGGCTCGATATGAATGCCAAATCGTTTATACACATCATCTTGAATGGCTTTACATAGAAGAACGATGTCTTGTCCCTTTGCTCCGCCACGATTCACCAGCACGAGTGCTTGCTTGGAATGTACCCCCACACGTCCCAATGTACGACCTTTCCATCCACATTGGTCAATCATCCAACCTGCTGGAATTTTCTCCCGTTGCTCATCTAAATAATAATGTGGCATATTGGGATATTCTTCTGCCAATTGCAAGTATTTTTCTTTCGACACGATAGGGTTCATAAAGAAACTCCCCGCATTGCCTTCAACCTTGGGATCAGGCAATTTAGCATTTCTAATCTCGATGATGATATTGCGCAAATCTTTAGCCGAAGGTTGGTAAATGCCCTTTTCTTCCAACGCTGCCCGTATGTTTCCATAGTCCAAGTTGGGAACAAAAGAGGTTGCCAACTTATAACTGACGTATGTAATGATGTATTGATTGCGCCATTCTCCCTTGAATCTGCTCTGACGATAAGCATATTGGCAATCTGCATTGGTGAAAGATACTTTCTTTCCAGATGCAATCTCTATAGCTTCAACCTTCACGATGAGGTCTTTCGCCTCTACTCCGTATGCCCCAATGTTTTGTACGGCACTCGCACCGACCTCTCCTGGGATAATCGACAAGTTCTCAGCACCATAATAACCATGTTCTACGCAATAGGTAACGAAATCATCGAACACCTCGCCACTACCTACGCGCAAGACAACCGATTCGTCCGTGCTTTCGTTCTCCACAAGTGAAATGCCCTTGATGGCAGAATGAATAACCGTACCATGATAATCATCCGTCAGCAACAGATTACTTCCGCCACCAAGAATCAACAAAGGTTCATCGGATTCGGTCAAAGAAGACACCAAAGACACCAACTCTTCTTCAGAGGAAAACTCTACGAAACGGTCGCATATCGCATCTATCCCAAACGTATTGTGGGATAAAAGGCTATAGTTAAGAATATCTCTCATGACATAAACTTGATTAGTTTCCAGACACCGTTTTTGTTTTGGAACACCAATTCAGACTCCAACCCATTGGCAATACCTCTTATGAGAAGCACTTTTTGATTGGTTTTCAAATAGGGTTGACCATAATAAATATTGTATATCACCTTTCCTGGAATCAAGGAAGGTTTGAATGTGGGCCATTGGTCAGGTACCATCATGCCAGTAATGGTATTGAAATCATCGTCGGGGTCAGGAGCAGAGAACGTAACTAAATCGTTTATACTTTGTAATTGATATTCTTCATCACTCGAAAAACGATAGTAAAACTTCAGAAACGAGGCGTTGCGTGAACTGTCAACGGGCATTTCATTGATAGACGTGAGCATCCATTCTCCTTTGAGTCTATCAAAATAATACTGTTTGATGTTGTTCTTTTCGAGGAATATCTTTTCCACAATCACATGGTTGACGGTTGTATCCTTCACCACGTCTATCTGTTTTTTCTCGTCAAAAATCAAGGTGTAATAACCATCCTCCATGAAAAAATGATCCATAGCCCAATTGCCTTTCGTGGTTTTCTTTTTCAACACCTTATTATTATACCAAGGTAACGGAGACTGAATACGAGCCCTCTGCAACTTCTTGTTAGCGGCAAAATTAAAGAAGAAATCGTCAAATAATTCATCTGCTCCCTTAGGCATAAACACATCTTCCTGTGCCTCACTGTCGGCTAACAAAGAATCATCAACCAAAGAGTCCACTTCCTGAGCCTCATTGCCACTTTTATTGTCGAAACATCCCACGGATGAAATACAAAACAAAAAAGCACATATCAATGCAAGAGTGGAAAAAACACTTTTTTTCATGTCGAAATGATTTGAATAAACAACATATCATTCATAATTGATGCAAAAGTACAAAATAATCTTCACCTACTCCTATTTTTGAAGTAAAAACTTGAAGTATTTATTTCAAATAGCCAATTATTTCGTTATCCAACCATCAAGACAACCATGATTTGCTCACTTTGGCAACAAAAGAACAACAGTTTTTGTTTTTTCTTTCGTTTTTTAGTATCTTTGCCAACGAAAACATAATAATATGTCAGAACAGACAAATAACAAGAAAGCCACCCTCGAACTTGGAACCAAGCCCGTGGGTCGTCTTTTGGTGCAATATGCCATGCCTGCCATCGTTGCCATGGTAGCCAGTTCGTTGTATAATATGGTTGACTCTATATTTATCGGGCAAGGCGTTGGTGCATTGGCAATCTCTGGCTTGGCTATCACGTTTCCCTTCATGAATTTAAGTGGTGCTATCGGAGCGGGAATCGGTGTTGGCGCAAGTACATACCTGTCCGTAAAACTTGGGCAACGTGATTATGAGACGGCACAAAAGATATTAGGCAACTCGGTAGTATTGAAGATTATCACCGGCATTTTATTTGGTGCGTTGTGTCTCGTTTTCCTTGACCCTATCTTGTATTTCTTTGGAGCCACGGAAAACACGATACCTTACGCCCGTGAATACATGATTGTCATCCTATTAGGCAATGTGTTTACACACCTGTACTTCGGAATGAATGCCTTGTTGCGTGCTGCTTCCAAGCCGAGACACGCCATGTATGCCACCATTTTCACGGTGGTGCTCAACACAGCTCTCGACCCTCTGTTTATCTATACCTTCGACATGGGTATTCAAGGTGCTGCCCTTGCCACCATTATCTCGCAAACAACGGCATTGTGTTGGCAGATATGGTTGTTTAGCAATCCCAACGAGTTGTTACACTTCAAGCGTGGTATTTACAAGTTGGACGGGAACATCATCAAGAACATCCTTGCCATTGGTATTTCACCATTCTCGATGAACGCATGTGCTTGCATCATCGTGATATTCATCAACACCGCATTGGTTAGACATGGTGGCGACTTGGCTGTAGGTGCCTACGGAATAGCCAACAGAATAGGCTTCCTCTTTTTCATGGTTGTCATGGGAATCAACCAAGGAATGCAACCCATTGCCGGATACAACTATGGTGCTTTGCAATTCGACAGGATGCTCAAGGTACTCAACTATTCCATGATTGCAGCCACTGCCATTATGATTGTGGGATGGGTGGTTGGCGAGTTTGCCCCCTACCCTTGCGCCCGTTTGTTTACCAAAGACCAAGAGCTGATAGACATTTCCATTCGTGGCATTCGCCTCAACATGCTTGCGTTTCCATTGATTGGTTCACAAGCGGTGATTACCAATTTCTTCCAAAGCATAGGTAAGGCAAAGATAAGCATATTCCTGTCTCTCTCCAGACAAATGATTTTCTTATTGCCATTGCTCATCATCTTACCGCCCATAATGGGTACGGATGGCGTATGGGTGGCTTTGCCTGCCTCAGATTCCATAGCCTTCGTCGTAACATGGATTATCATGATTAGATATATGAAAAAGTTCAAATTGCAACATAAGGAGTTGGCTCATGCAAGAAGATAGAATCATCATCAACGTAGGCAGACAACTGGGTAGCGGTGGACGAATCATAGCCAAGATGTTGGCAGATGACTTCGGCTATCAGTTGTTTGACAAGGAAATATTGAATCTCGCTGCCAAGGAAAGTGGATTTTCAGAGAAGTTCTTTGAGCAAAACGATGAGCAGAAAGGATTCCTCAAGTCATTGTTTCACATGCATGCACCTCATATTTCCGATAACAATTTCTATAACAGTCGTTTCTCCCAGGAGAGCCTGTTTCAGTTTCAGAGCGACGCAATCCGTAAAGCCGCAGCTAACGGAAGTTGTATCTTCGTAGGCAGATGTGCCGACTACGTGTTGCGCGACTTTGAGAACGTTGTCAATATCTTCATCACCGCCAATATGGAAGATAGGATTAAGATGGTGCGAGAACGACATCAATGCGATGAAGAGACCGCCCATAAGATTATCACACAAAAGGAAAACGCCCGTTCCTCCTATTATAATTATTATACAGGGAAGAAATGGGGATTTTCAGACAATTACCACCTGTGTATAAACAGTTCGGTCCTCGGATTGGAAGGCACAGCTGCATTCATCAAGCATTTTATCTTGAAAAATCACCAAATCACGAAATAAAACACAGTTTTTTCAGTTATGAAGAAGATAGGAATCATCAGCGACACGCACTCATTCTGGGATGAGAAGTACTTACACTACTTTGAGCCATGCGACGAGATTTGGCACGCTGGAGATATTGGAAGTACAGAGGTGGCAGACAAGCTCGCCGCATTCAGACCTCTCAGAGCCGTGTGTGGCAACTGTGACGGAGGCGATCTGCGACTGATGTTTCCTGTCAAGCTACGGTGGAAATGCGAAGACGTTGACGTATTGATGACTCATATCGGAGGCTATCCTGGCAATTACGATGTTTCCATCAGAGGACAGATATACGCCAATCCTCCCCAACTCTTCATCAGTGGTCATTCTCACATCTTGAAGGTTAAATACGACAAGACGCTAAACCTCTTACACATCAACCCAGGTGCTGCGGGAATACAAGGATGGCACAAGGAACGGACATTGGTAAGGTTGACGATTGAAAACACCATGTTTAAGGACTGTGAAGTTATCACTTTGGGAAGGTAAACACTATGTTTAGAAAGTATAAACAATAACATAATATGAAGACGTATTTAGTAACAGGAGCCGCAGGCTTCATCGGTTCAAACTTCATCAAGTATTTGCTCAACAAGAAATACGTGAATGAAGACATTAAGATTATCGTACTCGACTCATTGACTTACGCTGGCAATCTGGGCACTATCAAGGAAGACATCGACGGCAAACGTTGTGTGTTTGTGAAAGGAGACATTCGAGACAGAGAACTGGCAGACAAGTTGTTTGCAGAAAACGACATCGACTATGTGGTAAACTTTGCGGCAGAAAGTCATGTGGATCGTTCTATCGAAGACCCACAGTTGTTCTTGTCTGTCAATATTCTCGGAACGCAAAACCTATTGGATGCAGCTCGCAAAGCATGGGTTACCGGAAAGGGAGAAGATGGCTATCCTACATGGAAAGAGGGTAAACGCTTCCACCAAGTGGCAACCGACGAGGTGTATGGTTCATTAGGAGCTGAGGGATATTTCACGGAAGAAACTCCGCTCTGTCCTCATAGCCCCTACAGTGCTTCAAAAACGGCTGCCGACATGATAGTAATGGCTTATCACGACACCTATCACATGCCCGTAACCATTACCAGATGCTCAAACAATTACGGTCCTTATCACTTCCCAGAGAAGCTGATTCCGCTGATTATCAACAACATTCTCTCTGGCAAGAAACTACCTGTATATGGCAAAGGAGAGAACGTGAGGGACTGGCTCTACGTGGAAGACCATTGCAAGGCAATAGATTTGGTAGTACGTGAAGGCAAGGACGGTGAGGTTTACAATGTGGGTGGACACAACGAAATGAAAAACATCGACATCGTGAAATTGACCATCAAGACCATTCACGACATGATGGAAGAAAACAAGGAATTGCGTAAGGTATTGAAGAAACAAGAATTGGACGAGAACGGAGACATTCGCATCGATTGGATTAACGATGATCTAATCACATTCGTTACCGACCGCCTTGGTCACGATATGCGTTACGCTATTGACCCGACGAAAATCAAGAACGAACTGGGATGGTTCCCAGAGACAATGTTTGCTCAGGGAATCGTGAAGACCATCAAGTGGAACCTGGAAAACCAAGACTGGATAGAAGAAGTAACCAGTGGCGACTACCAGAAGTACTACGAAGAAATGTACGGCAATAGATAATTGATGATTTTCGACATACAAAGATACAATCCCGCAATGGCTGACGAGTGGAATCAGTTTGTTGCGCAATCGAAGAACAGCACGTTTCTCTTCGACAGAAACTACATGGATTATCACCAAGATAGGTTCGAGGATTGTTCTTTGGTGGTCTATAAGAAAAATCGAATTTATGCCCTGTTGCCCGCCAATATCATTGGCTCAACCCTTTATTCACATCAAGGGTTGACATACGGGGGATTACTCATGGATGAACATTGTACGGGGAGCATGATTTGCCAATTGTTTGTGGAAATGAATGCTTACCTCGTACAAATGGGCATCAAAAAGGTGATATATAAAGCCATTCCCTCCATCTACCATATTTTACCGGCTGAAGAAGATTTGTATGCGTTGACGGTTTGCTGCCATGCTCAACTCATTTCAAGGGATTTATCTTCGACCATCGTAAACGAGCATCATATCAAGTTTCCCGAATCAAGAAAGTCGGGTATCCGTAAGGCTAAGAGAAACCAATTGACCATAAAGAAAAGCGAAGACCTTGAAACGTTTTGGAATATCCTGAATACCAATCTTCAAGAAAAATATCATGTGAAGCCTGTTCACACGGCAGAAGAATTGCGTCTGCTGAAAAACCGTTTCCCTAACAATATCGTTCTTCACCTGGTTTATCAGGGAGAGGAGGCTCTCGGAGGATGTTTGCTTTATATAACGCAACAAGTGGTGCATGTGCAATACATCTCCGCCAACAAGAAAGGCAAGGAACTGTGTGCGCTCGACTTATTGTTTGACGAGCTTATCCACCATCAATATTGTCATGTGAAATACTTTGATTTCGGGAAATCTACCACCCATACGCACACGGAACTCAACACCCACTTGCTCTTCCAGAAGGAAGGATTTGGTGGACGTGGAATCTGTTACGACATATACGAATGGGATACGATGAAGGTTTCATCTATCGGCTGATAAAGGAGTTCTATCTTCAAAACCACTTACTAAACACAAAAAATTCATCATTACATTTGTGCAATGAAGAAATTTTACTAACTTTGCCAATTAAAAATATAAACATTCATGTTATGAGGAATAACAAGAAAAAGAAGAACTCTCCTAACGAGCAAAAAAGAAAGGTGGAAAAGGTTTTGACAGACTCTTCACTACGAGTTCCTGCCATTTTATTGCCTCTTTTCATGTTAGTTGTCTTAGGCATCGTCATGCTATCATACGAATCTACATTACTTTTCAAGGTTCAGGAATACAATCTATTCTTATACACTCCTTTGTTCTTCAAGCAATGTATGGTATCATCAGGAGGTTTACTCACTTGGTTAGGAACATATTTCACGCAATATTTTTATCATCAGTGGATAGGAGTATTATTCCTATGCTTATGGTGGGCATTACTGATGTGGCTTACCAAGAAAGCTTTCAATATTCCCAACAAGTGGATTGTAGCGGTACTCGTTCCCGTAGCAATATTGGCTATTGCCGATTTCATGATAGGATATTGGCTGTTCTATCTCAAGATGCGCGGTTATTATTTTGCTTCTACGATAGGCATGTGTGTCGTAATGGCTTTGGTTTGGGCTTATCGTAGCTTACCTAATAAATATTTCATCCACACCTTATTTATTATTATAGCCACCATCACCTCTTATCCATTCTTCGGTTTCTATGGATTGCTGGCTACGCTATGTATGGCTTTCATCACATGGCGATTAGAAGGGATGAACGTTACGCAAAAAGTAATCAATACGATTGTAGCTTTGTTATCTATCGCAGCCATACCGTTGTTTTATTACCGAATGGTGTTCCATGAAACCAATATCATCAACATCTACTGGACAGGCTTGCCTCTCTTCCGTATCGACGAAGATTATTACACTTACTACATCCCATTCTATTTGTTGGTTGCCTTCGTGGTTGTGGCTTCATTATTGTTCAGCAAAAACCGACAGACAACCGTCAAGCGAGTAAACACATGGGCTATCTCTCAGGTGTTTGCCATTGCTATCATAGCCTTTGCCACCTATCATTTCTGGTATAAAGACAAGAATTTCCATACCGAATTAGAGATGAACCATTGCGCTGAGAATCTGGACTGGGAAGGTATATTAACTCTCGCCCGTGATTGGGAAGACCCAACGCGAATGATGTGGCTGATGAAGAACCTTGCCCTATTCCGTGAGGGAAGGCAAGGAGACGAGATGTTTTTCTATAAGAACGGCGACAAGAAATGCGACGCTCCGTTTACGGTGAGAATGACGCAAACGGGTGGAAAGATGCTTTACCTACACTATGGACAAACCAATTTCTGTTACCGTTGGTGTTTGGAAGACGGTGTAGAATATGGTTGGCGAGTGGAATATTACATGTATATGCTCAAGTGTTCTTTGGTAAATGGCGAGTATGCGGTTGCCAAGAAATACATCGACATCTTGAAGAAGACCAAATACTATGCTGATTGGGCAGAGAAATATGATGCTATGGTGAAGAATCCTGCCTTGATAAAGAAAGACAAGGAATTGGGACCTATCTTCAACGTGCTTAGTCCGCAAGATGTATTAACCAGCGACAATACGTTGATTGAAATCTACCTCTTAAATACACTTGCCCATTCTGACGGCAACAATCCCATGTATCAGGAACTGACCCTCTTGGCTGCCTTGCAGATGAAAGACATTGACTTGTTCTGGCCGCGTTTCTTCCATTACGCCACCTTACATCCCAATGCCCACATGCCCCGACATTACCAAGAAGCGGCTTATCTGTATGGACACTTGGAAAACAAGGTAGATATCAGCAATATGCCGTTTGATAAGGAAGTTATAGACTCATACAATGAGTTCATGGCTGCCGCCCAGTCTCACGCTGGAATGTCGGAAGAAGAAATGAAGCCATTGATGTACGACCGTTTCGGCGGCACTTTCTATTTTGAATATTTCTTTACTCGCAACCAAAAATCTTATTAGTCAGATGAAAAAGTTATATCATATATTGTCAATCATCGTTGTCATGGGATTAATGGCTTGTCAACATGCAAGTGTTCCTGAATCTTATACTGAGAGCAACGATATTGCGCCCATCTATCCCACATACCAAGACGTGACTGTCCCCGTCAATATCGCTCCTCTTTCTTTTGAATTGGTCGTTGGTAAGTTGAAGGCACCCGTCAAAGACATGGTTTCTCGCTATTCTTTCGAGGATGAAGAGATTGTGTGCGGAGGATTGAAAGCCCAGCCAGACATCGATGATTGGAAAGCACTGACCGCCAAGGCTAAGGGCAAAGCCATTCAAGTGGAGGTGTTTTGGCAAAACAAGGATAATGATGCTTGGACCAGATGCAAACCCTTCAAGATATTCGTTTCGCCCGACTCTATCGACCCGTATATCAGTTATCGTTTGATTTCACCCTCATACGTGACGTATGAAGAACTGACCATTAACCAACGTTGCTTGGAAAACTATGATGAAAGCGTGATTTACGATAACATGCTGGTTGGCGATGAAGTGAACGGACAATGTATCAATTGCCACAACTATCAAATGCAGAATCCTGAAAGGATGCAATTTCATGCCCGACAGAAGAGTGGTGGTACTATCGTGACATACGATGGAAACATCAAGAAAGTGAACATGGCTAACGACTCTATTCTCTCTGCAGGCGTTTATCCTTCGTGGCACCCTTGGTTGAAGTTGATTGCCTACTCCACCAACAAAACCATGCAAAGCTTTCATACGAGAGACATCAACAAGATTGAGGTGTTGGATTCTGAAAGCGATTTGATCGTTTACGACATCGACCGCAACGAGGTGATGAATGTGGAAAACGACCCGCATGAGTTTGAAATATTCCCGTTCTGGGCTCCTGATGGCAAGACACTCTATTATTGCAGTGCTCATTTTGAATACGAAAACGATACGGTTTCTACTGCCGAAGCCATCAGACGAGCCCAAGAAATCAAGTATAACATTTATCGCAAGAGTTTCAATCCTGAAACGCGTGAGTTCGGGGAAAAGGAAATGGTGTTTGATGCGGCAAGCATGTCGAAGAGTGCCACGCTCCCGCGAATCTCTCCTAACGGGAAGTATCTGCTTTTCACCCTTGGCGGATGGGGTTGTTTCCATATCTGGCACAGAGATGCCGACTTATGGATGCTTGACCTGACCACAATGGAGGCTCGTCCCATGTCGGAATGTAACTCTAATAATGTGGAGAGTTATCACACATGGTCGAGCAATGGCAAATGGATTATCTTCTCTTCACGCAGAACAGATGGCGTATTTACCCGTCCTTTCATCGCTCATGTTGACGAGAATGGCAAGGGTACCAAACCGTTTGAGCTTCCTGCTGCCGATCCCGATTACCATCGTCAGTTGATGAAGAGCTACAACATCCCTGAGTTTATGAAAGGTCCCGTGAAGTTTAAGCCGCAAGATATTGCAGACGTGCTAAAGACAGATGTCGCTCCCGTGAAATACGTGAACCATCTATCCCGTTAATTACAATCTCGAAAAATTCATCTATTAAACAATAATTCAAATGATTTCTTTTACTATTTCATTGATAGTCTTGGTAGCTGGCTACTTTTTCTACGGTAAATTCGTAGAGAGGGTGTTTCAACCAGACGACCGAGTGACACCAGCTATCTCTAAAGCTGATGGTGTAGATTATATCGTTCTTCCAGGTTGGAAGATTTTCATGATTCAATTCCTCAACATTGCAGGTACAGGTCCTATCTTCGGTGCCATCATGGGTGCATGGTATGGTCCGATTGCTTATCTCTGGATTGTCTTGGGATGTATCTTTGCCGGTGCTACCCACGATTACCTGTCGGGTATGTTGAGTATGAGACATGATGGATGTGGACTACCCGAATTGGTTGGTCACTACCTTGGCAAGACCACCAAAAACGTGATGTTGGTATTCGCCGTATTGCTGTTAATGATGGTAGGCGTAGTATTTGTATATAGCCCAGCTATCATCCTGGCAAATATTTACAGCACCAAGATGGTATGGATTGTCGTTATCTTCGTTTACTATATCATTGCCACGATGATGCCTATCGACAAGATTATCGGCAAGATTTACCCATTGTTTGCCTTCTCGCTGTTGTTTATGGCGTTGGCTCTGCTGATAGGATTGTTTGTCAAGATGCCAAACATCCCTGAACTGTGGTCAGACCTTTCTGCCTCTAACCTCAATGAGAATCCCGCATGGTTAGGCAACGATACGTTTATTGGCAACAATCCCATCTTCCCATGTCTGTTCATCACGATTGCCTGTGGTGCTATCAGTGGTTTCCATGCCACACAGAGTCCGTTGATGGCTCGTTGCGTCAAGACAGAGAGATGGGGTCGTCCCATTTTCTACGGAGCTATGATTACTGAAGGTATCGTGGCTTTGATATGGGCAACAGTTTCCATGTACTTCTTCTACTATGGTGGATGGAAAGAGTTAGTGGATGAAGAAACTGCCACTGCATTCATCAGTCAGGCTGATGGTGGTAAGACATTACTTCAATTCTTCGATGCTCCTTCAGTAGTAAATATCATCTGCCAAGGATGGTTAGGTGTGTTTGGCGGAATCCTTGCCTTGCTGGGTGTCGTGGCTGCTCCTATCACCAGTGGCGATACGGCATTCCGCAGTGCTCGTCTGATTGTGGCTGAGGCTCTCGGTATGCAACAGCGTAGCATTTCCAAACGTTTGACCATCAGCATTCCTATGTTCGGATGCGCTATTGCCTTGTTGATTTGGCAAATGGAGAATCCCAATGGATTCAATGTGATTTGGCAATACTTCGGTTGGGCAAACCAAACGTTGAGTGTATTCACGTTGTGGACCATCACCGTATTCCTGGTTCTAAAGAAGAAGAATTTCTATATCACACTGATTCCCGCCTTGTTTATGACGGTGGTTTGTTCTACGTTCCTCTTGATTTCCAAACAGGCATTCGGATTAGACGCAACGATTTCCTATACAGGAAGTGCCATCGTCTTGGTTATTGCCTTGGTATGGTTCTTGAGTTGGTATAGAAAGGCGATGAAATAATGGAACAGCAATATCCTTCACAGTTGTTGGAGAAGGCTGTTACGGAGTTTTCCAAATTGCCTGGCATTGGGCGCAAGACTGCCTTGCGCCTTGTATTGCATCTTTTGCGGCAACCCAAGGAGGAGGTAGATGGATTTGCGGAGTCTATGGTGCGTATGGCTCACGATGTGAAGTATTGCCAAGTTTGCCATAACATCAGTGATACGGATATCTGCCCCATCTGTTCCGACCACAAACGAGACAAGTCTCTCATCTGCGTGGTGGAGAATATTCAAGACGTGATGGCTGTGGAGAACACACAGCAGTTTCATGGTTTGTATCATGTATTGGGCGGTATCATCTCTCCCATGGATGGTATTGGTCCCAATGACATAGAGATTGCATCATTGGTAAAACGAGTGGAAGAAGGGGAAGTCAAGGAGGTCATCCTGGCATTGAGTTCTACGATGGAGGGAGATACTACCAACTTCTACATCTCCCGCAAGTTGGCTCATACCAACGTGAAACTCAGCGTGATAGCTCGTGGCATCTCCGTAGGCAACGAGTTGGAATACACGGATGAAGTGACGTTAGGTCGCTCAATATTAAACAGAACTCCATTTGGAAATTGATTCGATAATATGGAAAAAGTTCAAAAGAAGTTAATGACTGCATTCTACGCTTCTATAGCCATTTGCGTTTTGTTGGTGTTCTTGTTTGAGACCGACATCCTGCCCATCGGCACTCTCACCGAGGCTAAAAGTTCTGAGTTTGTGATGTCTGTCATCATGGAACTTCTCACTCTTTGCGTCATTCCCTTGGCATTGAAGTTGTTTAAGTTCAAACATATCCACACCCAACTAACGGAAAGCAAGCATCAATCTTTGCTTTCTTGGGGATTGGTACGTCTGTGTCTCTTGGCTGTTCCCATGATCGTGAATACAGTATTGTATTACCTGTATATGAACGTGGCATTCGGATACATGGGGATTATCCTCTTCCTATGTTTGTTTTTTATCATCCCTACGATGGATAGGTGTAATTCGGACGTAAAGGAATGAGCAAGCTAACGGTTGTCATCGTCAATTACAACGTGAAGTTTTACGTGATGCAATGTCTTCTCTCTTTGGAAAAGGCGTTGCAAGGCGTTGACGCAACGGTATTTGTGGTGGACAATCATTCTAAGGATGGCTCTGTAGCTTATCTCTCCCTTTTTTTTCCGTGGGTTCATTTCATCGAGAGCAGTCATAATTTGGGTTTTGCCCGTGCCAACAACACTGCCATTCGACAGAGTGACAGCGAGTATGTGCTATTGCTCAACCCTGATACCATCGTAGGCGAACATACCCTGAAAGACGCTATTGCCTTCATGGATAATCATCCCCATGCTGGGGCGATAGCTGCAAGGATGCTCAAGACGGATGGGTCTGATGCCAAGGAGTCTCGTAGGGGCTTGCCTACACCGTGGGTGTCTTTTTGCAAGATGGCAGGTCTTTGTAGTCGTTTTCCCAAGAGCAAGCGATTCGGACAGTATTACATGGGCTATCTTCCTTGGGATGAAGCCAATAAGATTGAGGTTATCAGCGGGGCTTTCTTCTTTGCTCGAAGGGAAGCATTCAACCAAGTGGGGTTGCTTGATGAGGATTTTTTTATGTATGGTGAAGACATCGACTTATCGTATCGGTTCATGAAAGGGGGATTTGAGAACTGGTATGTTCCTTTGATAATCTTGCATTACAAGGGTGAAAGCACACAGAAATCGTCCTTCCGTTATGTCCACGTGTTTTATGACGCCATGCTCATCTTTTTCCGCAAGCATTATGCACATGTGAGCATGTTGGTGAGCTTGCCTATCAAGGCTGCTATCTACATGAAAGCCACGTCAGAGCTCATGAAGATGCAGATTGCCAAGATCAAGAAAAACTTAGGATTTGTAGAGCATCGCCCCTCAGTATCTTCCTATATCTTCTTCGGTAGTGAAACGGCTAAGAGGAATTGCGAGGCATTGGTGCAGTCAAAGGGATTAGATGCCACGTTTTACATCGGTGACGAAACCACGAAGCCTAACGGACATCTCGACTTGAACATTGATGACGAACAAAAGACATATATCATCTATGATGTCAACGCATATTCCTTTGAACGTATCTTGGAGTTGTTTTCTGCCCGTCCACAAGGAAACGTTACGTTGGCTACCTATCACGACAATATCAAAACCATCATCACGGAAGAGGAGATTATACAATGAGCCAACCAATAGTTAAACTCAGGGCAATGGAGCCTGAAGACTTAGATTTACTGTACCGTATCGAGAACGACGCAAGTATCTGGCATGTGGGAAGCAACAATGTGCCCTACTCTCGCTATGCCTTGCACGACTATATCGCTCATGCCTCTGGCGACATCTATACGGACAAGGAGGTGCGTATGATGATTGACAACGAACAAGGGGAGACGGTAGGTATCGTTGACTTGGTGAATTTCTCCCCACAGCATCAGCGTGCAGAAATTGGTATCGTCATCAAAAACGGTTGCCGAAACTTAGGCTATGCCAATGCTGCCATCCGCAAGATCATGGCGTATGCTCATGATATAGTTCATCTTCACCAACTATACGCCATCGTGGAGGTAAACAATCAAATATCCATCAATCTCTTCGAATCATTAGGTTTCTCCCAAGGCATTTGCCTGAAAGAATGGACTTTCAACGGTGATACTTACACCGATGCCTTGGTCATGCAAATATTTCTGAAATCCGAAGAGAGTATGGGGTAAACTACTCATTCACTTTCAACACATAAACACCTTTCGGGACAGAAGAGAGCGGCAACGAGGCGTTACCGTTGACAGAAGAAAGACGCACGGGCACACGAATGCCATTGGTGGTATAGAGGGCAACATGGTCGGTCGGTTTCACGCCATTGAACACCAATTGACCATTTTCTTGCTGATATTGGGTTTCAGATTGCGGCAAGGCTATACCCGTGCCATCCCCTTTGTAGGAGAAGCGGAGAATGTCTTTCGCCTCAAACTTCAGGTCCAATACCGTGGAAGTGATCAACACGGAATCATTGAGAAACTGCACCCGTGGTTGGGTGAACAGTGCCACATCGGTGGTCTTTCCGTCAGGATGCCACAGTACCAATGTAGCATTGTTTTGTGCGTGGACTGGGTGAATCATCACCAACCACAATAAAACTACAAGTAATTTCTTCATTCGTTTCATGATATGATGTTTTTAATGATTTGTCAATAATCATTTTACAAAGTTATTAAAAGTACATGAAAAATGCAAATATTATGTTGATTTTTATTTAGACCCAAAAATCATCATTTCATGGATAAAGATAAGAAAAACGTGTATAAAGTATCAAAAAACGTGGATGAAAGCAAATTCAGGGTGCAGAAATTATTTTCATAATTTATGTTAATGAATAGAAGGATGCCGTAGGCATTTCCTTTTATCCTGGCAAACAAATTGAGCCAATTCTTCAATTGTGAATTATGCATTGTGAATTATGCATTGTGAATTATTTTCAACCTTCAATCTTCATTTTTTCGGAAAAATAATGTACTTTTGTCTTTTCATTGAATAAGATTAAGGGATGTCTGAAAGAAATCGTATCATTCGCAGGGCAGAACTGCCCGCTGACGGTGAGAGAATCATAGAGGTTTTCTCTGCCGCAAAGGGAATCATGAGAGCCTCCGGGAATATGAACCAGTGGGGTGACAACTATCCTTCATTGGATGCTGTCAAGGCGGATATGGAACAAGATGGGGCGTATGTGGTGGTAGATGACGGTATGATAGTGGCTTACTTCGCCTTCCTGCCTTCTCCAGAACCTACATACACGAATATTTACGAGGGTCTGTGGCTTGATGACCTACTACCCTATCATGTGGTCCATCGTATAGCCAGTATGCCCGATGCACACGGCATCTTTCAAAGCATCATGGCATTTTGCTTTTCGCAAGATAACAATATCCGCATCGATACGCATAGGGATAACCATATCATGCAACATGTCATTTTAAAACTTGGTTTCACATATTGTGGCATCATCTACCTCACCAATGGGGATGAACGGTTGGCTTATCAGAGAATTGCTACTGAAACGGAGTAAAAGAACGGTATCTGTCCTATTCATTTCCATGTCATAATGATTGACAAAACAACGTATTGATTTTTTTGGGAAATAGAAATAAGACAACGAATAAACAAGTAAAATCAGGCAAAACATCATGTTTTTCATCGTAACATTGCTTGTTACGAACGTAACTATATGAGTTACGAGCGTAACAATGTATGTTACGAGTGCTAACTATATATGTTATGAAAGGCAAAAAACACCCTTTTTTGATGCAAAACAACCGTTTTACCGTTCATTTTCAAAATCCAGTTTTGTGTAAGTTATTCATTTTTAGCGATATACAGAAACATCAAAAAACGAGCATTTTTCCAACCAAATCCCAACTCGATTGAAAAAAATGCCCGTATTTTGGCACCTAAATTCAGAATTTTCAAGACAAACCATGTTGAATGGAAAGATGCTGGTTGTAAACAGAACAAATGAGTTCCTACTGATGATTGACTGACTCAAACAACATTTCTACCAGTCTTGGTACGGCATAGTCTTGAATGTCTTTTTCCTGTATCCAAATATATTCATCGGGGAGTGAAGGTTTCTTATTGGTATCTACCAAGGTGAAATCAGCCATGATGATGCGATGGGTAAGAATATGCTTCACGTTCGTTCGTAAAGTATTCATGCTAAACGCAAGTCCTTGGTCTTTGAGATGATTCAGCAACCATCCATTTTCATTCTCCTCTTCCAAATAAGGTTCCCACAGGCCTTGCCAGATGTCCCCCTCGCTTCTTCTGCGCATAGCCACTTGACTTTGGAATCTTATATAATAATAGTGGAAATGGCGAGTTTTTATCTTAATGGTCCTTAGTTTCACGGGAAACAATGAAACTATTCCACTTCTAAATGCCTCACAACCTTCCATCAAGGGACATGATGAACATTGTGGGGAAGCTGGTGAACATTGAATAGCACCAAAATCCATCATCGCCTGATTGAAGTCGGCGGCTTTAGATGGAGGAAGGAGTGACTGTGCCAATTCCTGAAACAGTTTTTTTCCTTCAGATGAATTGATGGGAGTGTCAATACCATAATAACGAGCCAACACACGATAGACATTACCATCTACCACAGCCACTGGCAAATGAAAAGCCATAGAGCCAATGGCTGCTGCGGTGTAATCTCCCACTCCCTTGAGGCTCTTAATCTCATCTATCGTGTCAGGGAAATGCCCCAACTTAGCAATTTGCTTAGCAGCGTAGTGCAAATTGCGAGCACGCGAATAATATCCTAAACCTTGCCACAATCGCAAAACCTCATCCTCAGATGCCTCAGCCAAAACTTGAACTGTAGGAAAACGCTCCACAAACCGCTCCCAGTAAGACCATCCCTGTTGAATACGTGTTTGTTGCAAGATGATTTCACTCAACCAAATCTGATAAGGGTCATGTGTGTGTCGCCAAGGTAAATCACGTTTGTTGGTTGCGTACCAAGCGAGAACGGTATGAGTGAAATCAATCATTGTTTCCTTCAGAATTAAGCACAATGTCTTGCATAATAAGACGCTCTACCTTACTGATTCCATTGAGTTGGAGCAAAGAACTATCGTTTTCAAATGCACGTACCAGTTTTGTAGCTTTATCCTGATTAGGCAATTGCGAACGAGCAGAAACAAATCTATTGAAAAGGTTTATCGCAAACGAAATGTTCCTATCAAACCAATAGGCATATCCGGCATTGAGGAAATCAGTATCATGAACGTTTTCCATTGAAAGCAAACGGTCATATACCCCAATGGCTTGTTTGATGTTGCCTTGCATCATCAGTCCCCAACCCAATGCCCGTTTGACAAATGGGTTAGTAGGTTGTTCATAGTCAAGTCTATATAGAGTCTTCACTCCATCGTCAACATGATTGTTATTGATTTGCGAGATGCTCAGATTCAACAGGTATCGTTGGTTATCAGGGAAGAGAGAGGTCAGTTGCTTATATCCATTTTCCGCCGCACCAAAATCACCCAGGTTAAAACTAACTTGAGCATACCCCTTCAATGCCCCCTCATGGTCAGGAACTTTTTCAAGTATAGAGCGGAACTTATCTTGTGCTTCCACCAAATTGTTTTGCATGGCAACGGTGGCATCTAACAAGGCAAAGTCGAGATGATCTGTTTGCGGATACATGTCCAGCACACACCTTAATAATTGATACGACTTACGTTTCAACAAATAACTGCACAGTTCGAGCATATAGTCTTGAAGACGCGTACCTACGAAAATAGGATTAGCAAAGAAGAAGCTACGTGTATCAGACGAATAATCGAAGGGATTACGGAAGTCATGGTGGAAACTACTGATTCGGAAAAAGCGATAGAAGTCTTGTAGATACATTCTCCGTATATAAGCTGGCGAAGATGTATTTTCGTCTGTCGCACCCATCATCATCGCATCCTCGCTATTCAACATCTCACGTAAGTTTTCGGGAATTTTAAAGATGATAGACGACAACGCCAAGGCGAAAGAATATTTATCAGAATCGCAGAAAGGTCCACTATTCAACAACATAGACAACATCCTGGTACCCTTCAATTTATCATTCACGCTTTGGAGTTCCGGATGTTCGCTATAGAAAGGAACAAACCAATTGCTGATGTAATTGAAGAACGGGAAACGCTTCATCTGCGAGAAACCACCAAAATATATATCCGAACCAGCCTCTTGCATCTTCTTCATCTTTTGGAAACTCTTCTCCAATTCCTCCATTGCCTTGTCAGTGGCATCAGGATGCAGAATATCCTGCATAGGGTCTTCCTCTTTCTCCTGAATGCCAAAGCGAGTAATCGTCAGATTGTTGTTTTTCATGATGGTTGGCAGTATCTCCTTCTGAATATGTTGGTTGTCCTTGTCAGCATCCATACAATAAAACACCTGTATCTGCAATTCCAACAATTCCTTACAAGCTCTTTCCGATTGACACAATTTATCCATCATCTGCCTGTATGAAGGGAAGATGCTATCAGCATGGAACGGTAACGCAAAGGCAATGCCCACCAATGCACGCTGGCGTAAATACTCATCATTAGATTGAAGGTACACATCAACTAAAACTTGTAACTTATTGACATCAAAAACATTCAATTGAGATAGCGTAAGTGCACTAATCATCAATTTAGCATCATTGGCATCAATGGTAGGAGAAAGTAATAAATGTGTAAATGCAGATGCTTCATCATCATTCCATTGTCGGGCAATCAACAACCATTGGAAAACATTTCGCATATAGTCGTAATGCGATTTGTGCAATTGCAAATACTTATCCTGAGCAACATCCGGGTCAAGAGACAAAAAGGCTATATCTTGAACAAAACCCTCCAGTTTTTGTCTGATTGCATCAATGGAAAGATTGTATCTGGCTACCCAATTGTTGGCTTGTGCAAAAATATTGTTTCCACTTATTATTTCGACACGAACATACATATTACACGCTGCACGGTATATTTTTCGCAACAAGTGCAAATACAATTCTTCACGACTGTCATCCTTGTATCCATGACGCATGAAATCCTTCATAAGGGTGTAATCCCTATTGATATTCTCTATCTCACCACCATCAGCAAGTAAAGGATTTTGGCTCATCATAAAATGCAACTCTTGAATAGCATGTCCGAGGTCGTGATCTTTATTGATATCAGACATGATACCTTCCCACTGATTAAACAACTCCTGATTCATATCATCACCTTAAATTATTTCATAAAACCATTTGCCAATTCGATATCTTTCTCTTTAGGCATTTTCACATGCGAGAATGTAGTTTTTGGAATGGAAGAAATCACATTCACATCAACATGACAATATTGAGAAATGATACCGGAATAATGCTCTAATCCGTACTTATTGATAGAATCACAAGCCATATTATAAGCCAAGATAAACTTACTGACCTGATTCTTACGATAAGAATTGTTGATGGATTTCGTTCGGAACGCAATAATACCCAATGACAGGTTATCCTTATCAGAATCCATCAGCACAGGATGCTTAGCCAAACGAGCTGCCGTAGCCTGCGGTTCGGGAAGCCATGCTGCATCCATTTCATTATTCATCAACATTCTCATTCTCAAGTTTACGTCATTGATTTGAATATGAAAGACGGGATCTGTAGTTCTCACATTCTTAAATGCGTAATTGGTCAGGAAATCCGTAGCGGAATAACGAGACATGGCAACCATCTTGTCACTCAACTGCTTCAACTGTTTTACACGTGCCACACGATTGGCTATCAGTTGCCACTTTCCAGTGGTTGAAGTTGCAACATCTAAACTCACCCTTTTCTTTTCCATCCACTTTTTACGTACAAGGTCGGTTAAGCCACCTTCTACGCTACCACCGATGAGAGCGGTATCACAATCCATTTGAGAATTAAATCTTCGCAAACGAACATCAACATTGAACCGTTCGTAGAAATGCCTTTCCTTGGCAACGAAGATGGGAAGACAATCCAGCATAGGCATCACCGCAACTTTCAAAGCCAATGAGTCTTGTCTTTTCAGTTCCGCTCTTTCCTGACGTGTCAACTTCTGTTGTTCTTCTTTCGATTGTGAGCAAGAAAGGAGCAACAACACCGTCAATGACAATACAATAGGGTGTAATTTGATTTCCATAATGCAAAATTACTTATTTTTTTTGTAAATTAGAGAAAATAATTCGTAATTTTGTAGCATGGCTAAAAAAGACAAGATAGTTTATGTTTGTTCCAACTGCGGACAAGAGTCGGCAAAGTGGATTGGGAAATGTCCTGGATGTGGCAACTGGAATACATTTAAGGAGTTTCGAGTGTCTAACGATACGGGAATGGCTGCTGCCAAAAATGCCGCAACATCAGTGAAGAGGCACTTTGACAGCACCAGAAACGTAGCTCAACACATCAGCGACATCGTAGCGGAACATGAACAAAGATACGATTTACACGACGGTGAACTGAATCGTGTATTAGGTGGAGGATTGGTACGTGGAAGTGTGGTATTATTAGGTGGTGAACCAGGCATCGGAAAGAGTACGCTCACACTTCAAACCATTTTAAACGTTCCTGAGCTCAAAGTGCTTTATGTAAGTGGCGAAGAGAGTGCATTTCAAATAAAAATGCGTGCTAATCGCATTCCTCATCCTTCAGAGAACCAAGTATCTATCCTATGTGAAACATCATTAGAAGCCATCTTTGAACAAATCACAGAAGTAAAGCCAGAACTAATCGTTATAGACTCTATACAAACCATTGAAACAGAAGATGTTGAAAGTTCTGCTGGAAGTATTACTCAAGTGCGTGAATGTGCAGCCTCATTGTTGCGTTTTGCCAAGACAAGCGGCACACCTATTATATTAATAGGACATATCAACAAGGAAGGAACCTTGGCAGGTCCCAAGATTTTGGAACACATCGTTGATACGGTCATCCAATTTGAAGGCGACCAACACCACATCTACAGAATACTACGCTCAACGAAAAACCGATTTGGAAACACATCTGAATTGGGAGTATATGAAATGCGACAGGAAGGACTTCGTCAAATAACCAACCCATCAGAGTTGTTGTTAACACAAGATCACGAAGGATTATCAGGAATAGCCATTAGCAGTGCTGTGGAAGGAGTGCGCTCGTTCTTGGTAGAAACGCAAGCACTGGTTTCTTCGGCAGCATACGGTACCCCTCAACGTTCCGCAACGGGATTCGACCAACGACGGTTAAACATGCTCCTGGCTGTATTGGAAAAACGTGTGGGCTTTAAACTCATGCAAAAAGACGTTTTCCTGAACATTGCAGGAGGTCTGCGCGTTACCGACTTAGCGATGGACTTGAGCGTGATAGCTGCTATCTTGTCAAGCAATGTAGATACCCCCATCGAATCAGGATGGTGCATGGCGGGAGAGGTAGGACTCAGTGGTGAAGTGAGAGCGGTGAGCCGAATCGAACAGCGCATCACCGAAGCAGAGAAATTAGGATTTACAGATATCATCATTCCCAAATACAACTACCAAGGACTGAATAAAGACAAATATCATATCCAGATTCATCCCGTGAGAAAAGTGGAAGAAGCCTTGCGTGTATTGTTTGGGTAGTTGATGTCGTACAGTGATTTTGGATATATTACATGTGTTTTAGGACACGTTTTGTATCTATTTTCAATAAAATGCAAAATATAATCATATTCACCATCATTTTTTGCACATTTTTTTTTGAAATGAGCAAATAAGATATTATCTTTGCACAAAAATTTCTTAATTGTGCAATGGAGAATATACCAAGCTTCAATTCTTATATAGAAAAGAGCATACTTGACAACTGGGATCAAGACGCATTAACAGACTATAAAGGAGCAACCCTGCAATTTCACGACGTAGCTCGTATCATAGAGAAATTGCATATCGTGTTTGAATATGGAGATGTAAAAAGAGGAGATAAGATAGCCATTTGCGGAAGAAACAGTTCTCACTGGGCTGTGGCATTCATGGCTACACTGACTTACGGAGCCGTAGCAGTGCCTATCCTACATGAATTTACACCCGAACAAATACATAATGTAGTCAACCATTCAGATGCAAAGATTCTTTTTGTCGGCGACGTAGTGGCTCCTACTATCTCTTATCAAGAAATGCCTAACTTAGAGGCAATCGTTTACTTACCCGATTTATCATTGATGTTCTCTAAATCCGAGAAAATCACATACGCAAGAGAACACCTTAATTTATTATATGGTGAAAAATTCCCCAAGTATTTCCGTAAGGAACATGTGCATTACTACCAAGACTCTCCAGAGGAATTGGCACTCATCAACTATACGAGTGGTACCACGGGATTCTCTAAAGGTGTGATGCTCCCCTATCGTGCATTGTGGGGCAATTTAGATTTCTGCTTGGGATATTTAGGTCCACACATCAAGAAGAATACCGACCTGGTCAGCATCCTTCCGATGGCACACATGTATGGAATGGCAGTAGAACTGATCTTCGGCTTCTGTCATGGCATACATATCTACTTCCTCACACGACTACCGAGTCCGTCATTGATAGCCGAAGCTTTCCGTGAAGTAAAACCATCCTTGATTGTGGCAGTGCCTCTGATTATTGAGAAGATTATCCGCAAACGCGTATTCCCCAAAATACAAAACAACCTCATGCGCCTATTGCTTGCCATGCCCGTGGTGAGCAAGAAAGTGAAGGAACGCATTTGTTCTGAGGTATGCCAAGCCTTTGGAGGCAATTTCTATGAGGTCATTGTAGGTGGAGCAGCACTGAACCAGGAAATTGAACAATTCCTGAAAAACATTGAATTTCCGATTACCGTGGGCTATGGTGCCACAGAATGTGCGCCATTGATCTGCTACAGCCATTATACGGAGTTTGTTCCCAAATCGTGTGGAACACCCGTGAAGCACATGGAAGTAAAGATATTGAGCCAGGACCCACAAAAGATAGCAGGTGAAATCGTGACAAGGGGTACAAACGTGATGTTAGGCTATTACAAGAACGAAGAAGCCACGAAACAAGTACTGGATGAGGATGGATGGTATCATACGGGCGACTTAGGAACAATGAGCGAAGATGGACACGTGTTTATCAGGGGAAGAATCAAGAACATGCTCTTAGGTCCGAACGGTCAAAACATCTATCCAGAAGAAATAGAAGACAAGCTCAACTCGATGACTATGGTCATGGAAGGTATTGTGATACAAGAAAATGATCAACTTGTCGCATTGGTATATCCCGACATGGAAGAAGCCAAGGCCATGAACTTCAGTGAGGAAGACCTGCAGAGCATCATGGAGCAGAATCGCATTGAGTTGAATAACAACCTCCCACCATTCAGCAAAATTGCTACGATAAAGTTAGTGGACAAGGAATTTGAAAAAACTCCCAAGAGGAGCATCAAGAGATATTTATACCAGAAGCAATAAATCAAAAAGAAATATATGGAATCAATACCGAGTTTCATCGAACTAATAGAGAAGAGCATCATCAAGAACTGGGATAAAGATGCTCTCACAGACTATAAGGGAGCTACGCTACAATACCACGACGTGGCAAGAAAGATAGAGAAACTACATATCATGTTTGAAAACGGTGGCGTTTCCAAAGGTGATAAGATAGCTCTTTGTGGTAGAAACAGTGCCAATTGGGCTGTAGCATATTTAGCCACCTTGACGTATGGAGCTATTGCCGTACCGATATTACATGAATTTACGGCAGACCAGATTCATAACATCGTGAATCACTCTGATGCCAAGTTTCTCTTCACTGGAGATGTGGTAGCTACCATCATTGACGCTACGAAGATGCCTAAGCTGGAAGGTATCATCTACATTCCAGACTATTCACTGCTGGTATCTCGTACAGACAAGTTGACCTTCGCCCGTGAGCACTTGAACGAGATGTTCGGACAGAAATATCCCAAGTATTTCCGCCAAGAACACGTTCACTACACCAAGGAGAAAGGTCCTAACGAGATGGCACTCATCAATTACACCAGTGGCACGACAGGTTTCTCAAAAGGTGTGATGATACCTTACCGCGCACTGTGGAGCAATTACGACTTTGCATGTCAGGTAATGGGCAAGCATCTTGAGAAGCGAGGGAACAACGTCATCAGCATTCTTCCAATGGCTCACATGTACGGTATGGCATTTGAGTTTATCTACGAATTTTTGGAAGGCAAGCACGTATTCTTCCTCACACGTGTACCCAGTCCTGCCATCATTGCACAAGCTTTTGCCGACATAAAGCCGTGCATCATCATAGCCGTGCCATTGATTATCGAGAAGATTATCAGAAAGAAAGTGTTCCCCAAGATTCAAAACAACAGGATGAAGCTGCTGCTGAACATGCCTGTCATCAATAAGAAGGTGAATGAGAAGATATGCGAACAAGTATATCAATCTTTCGGTGGCAATCTCTACGAAATCATCGTCGGCGGTGCAGCCTTCAATCAAGAGGTAGAGTCGTTCATGAAACGTATCAACTTCCCATACACGGTAGGTTATGGTGCCACGGAATGTGCTCCCATCATCTGCTATGCACCGTGGAATGAGTTTGTGGCAGGTTCTTGTGGAAAGGCAGCTCTCCACATGGAAGTAAAGATTGATAGTTCTGACCCACAACATAAACCTGGAGAAATCTTGGCAAGAGGACTCAACGTAATGTTAGGTTACTACAAGAACGAAGAAGCTACACGTACCACCATTGACAAAGACGGATGGTATCATACAGGCGACTTGGGACTGATTGATGAAAAAGGAAACGTCTTTATCAAAGGTCGCTCGAAGAATATGCTGCTCAGTTCTAATGGACAAAATATTTACCCAGAGGAAATTGAAGATAAGCTAAACTCTATGGCACTGGTGATGGAAAGCGTTGTTATCCAGAAAGGCGATAAGTTGATAGGACTTGTGCATCCTGACTATGACGAAGTGAGAAACTTAGGACTCACCAATGAGGATTTGGAAAAAATCATGGAACAAAACCGCCAAGAAATCAACAACGTGCTTCCTGCTTACAGCAAGCTCTCTGCCATTCGCATCCATGAAGAAGAATTTGCCAAGACTCCTAAGAAGAGTATCAAACGTTATCTATACCAAGAAGAATAAACTGACAAGAGATAAAAAGCAAGCCGTGTTACACTACCAAGTAGAATAACACGGCTTGTGTTTTTATGACCGTATTCCTTTATTTGTCAAACAAAGCACTGGTACGCACGCGACTTAGTGTCTCTGGACTCATTTGCAAATAACTTGCCACATGTATCAGAGGGGTGCGCTTGATTACTTCGGGATTGAGCTTGCACATTTTCTTATACCTATCTTGTGCGCTCTCGAACCTGACCAAATCGGCATGAACCTGAGAAAGGATAAGCGACTCCTCCAAAATTTTTCGATAGAGAATCTGGATGTTGACGTTATGCAATGCCACCATCTCCAATTTTGCCTTTGGCAAAGCATAGATAATTGATGGCTCAAGAGTTTCCACCATCAATTGCGTAGGTTCTTCCTTGAAAAGACTTTCAATACACATAAAAATGGTGCCCTCCACTCCCAAATGTTCTGTAAGTTCCTTTCCGTTCTTGTGGTAGTATTGTCTGATTAGTCCTTGATGCACGTAGTAAATATTACGGCAAATTTCCCCTTCATTCAAGATTTGTTCATTTTTCTTAAATTTCATCGGAACAAGCAAATCCTCCATCACATCCAGTTCGACGTGAGTCATGGTGCTGTATTTCCGTGCCAACTCTCTGGCAATGTCTCTGTTTGTTTCCATGGTTGCAATAATATGGTCAATAATTGGTCTTTATTCTCAAATCAATCTAACTTCAGTACGGCAAGGAAAGCTTTCTGCGGTACTTCCACATTGCCTATTTGTTTCATCCTCTTCTTTCCTCGTTTCTGTTTCTCCAAGAGCTTACGTTTACGCGACACGTCACCACCATAACATTTTGCGGTGACATCCTTACGAACACACTTAATCGTTTCACGAGCAATGATTTTAGCTCCGATAGCAGCTTGGATGGCAATATCAAACTGCTGACGTGGAATCAAGTCTTTCAGTTTCTCACACATCCTTCTACCCAATGTCACCGCATTGTCTTGATGTGTCAATGTAGATAAAGCATCTACAGACTCACCATTGAGCAGGATATCCAACTTAGCCAACTTTGATGGTCTGAACGAGTCGATGTGGTAATCAAAAGAAGCATATCCCTTAGAGATACTCTTCAGTTTATCGTAAAAGTCGATGACGATTTCACCCAGAGGAAGATAAAAATGCAACTCTACCCTATTACCACTCACAAACTCCTGATTAATCAGTTCGCCTCTCTTATCCAGACATAATTTCATGATTGGACCGATAAAATTGGTAGTAGTAATGATAGAAGCGCGGATATAAGGTTCTTCAATATGTTCTATCATGGTCACTTCCGGCAAACCTGAAGGATTATGCACTTCCTTAGAGCCACCTTGCTTGTCGTAAACAATATATGAAACGTTGGGAACCGTAGTAATTACATCCATATTGAACTCACGATCAAGGCGTTCCTGCACAATTTCCATGTGAAGGAGTCCTAAAAAACCACAACGGAAGCCAAATCCCAAGGCGACGGAAGATTCTGGAGTGAAGGATAATGAGGCATCATTCAATTGCAATTTCTCAAGGGATGCGCGAAGATTCTCGTAATCGTTGGGATCTATGGGATAAACACCCGCAAACACCATTGGTTTCACTTCTTGGAATCCTTCAATGGCCTTGTCGCACGGATTGTTGACATGAGTAATGGTATCACCCACCTTCACCTCCTTGGCATCTTTGATTCCACTGATAATATACCCCACTTCTCCCGTGTGCATCTCATTACGAGGTATCATATCCATTTTCAGTACACCCACCTCATCAGCCAAATATTCCATTCCCGTATTGAAGAATTTTACCTTATCTCCTTTGCGGATTTTACCATTTTCTATCTTGAAGTAAGCAATGATACCACGATAAGAATTGAATACAGAGTCGAAAATCAATGCTTGAAGTGGTGCTTCTTCATCACCCACAGGATGAGGGATTCGTTCTACCACGGCATTGAGTATATCATCAACGCCTTCACCAGTTTTACCCGAAGCACGGATTATCTCACTACGGTCACATCCCAACAAGTCAACAATCTCATCTTCCACCTCATCCGGCATAGCCGAAGGCATATCTATCTTGTTGATTACAGGGATAATTTCCAGATCATGCTCGATTGCCATGTACAAGTTGGAGATAGTTTGAGCTTGAACACCCTGCGTAGCATCCACCACCAACAAGGCACCTTCACAAGCAGCGATACTACGTGACACCTCATAAGAGAAATCCACATGCCCCGGAGTGTCAATCAGGTTTAAGATAAAGTTTTCCCCTTGATGTTTGTATTCCATTTGAATGGCATGACTCTTGATGGTGATACCACGTTCTTTCTCCAAATCCATGTCATCAAGCATCTGTCCCTCCGTGATTTGTATCGTGTTGGTACGTTCCAGCAGACGGTCGGCGATGGTCGACTTTCCATGGTCAATATGAGCTATGATACAGAAATTTCGTATGTTGTTAATTGATGTACTCATTTCTTCGAATAGACAATATGGTTTATATTAATGATAACTATGTACGAAACAAGTCTTATTTATGCACCAGTTTAGGAATTTTCACTTGTTGTCCGATCAGTACCATCTTGATATCAGGATTCACCGCTTGCACATAGCAATCCATACCAGGTCCTAATTCCATTCTACTAATCGACTTCAACGTTTGTCCTTGCACTGCAGTGACTTCCTTTTCGATGCCTACTATCTTATAGTCACCATTTTTCACTCTTTCATCATAGTTATTGTATGCTTCCAATTCCTTGGCTAATTTGAGTTCTTCGGCTTTTGCCTTTTCCTCTTCTTGTTGTTTAGCCTGAACAAATTGTTGTATTTGTTGGTCTTTCTCGTTCAGTTTGCTATTCATTGAATATATCCCATATATACCCAATAATAACAATATGGCAATTGCAGCACAGAGTGCTTTCACAATGTTATTGGTACGATTCAGCTTTTGAGCTAATTCTTCTGATCTTTTCATTTCTTCTTCGTCTTCTAATTCTTCTTCATTAAGTGTTTGTACGGGAATTGACATGGCAGCTACCGAAACTGCACCTTCATCTTTGGATTCCTCTGCTGTTTCCTCAATGACTCCATCATTCAAGGTTTCTATCTCATCTGATTCTTCTTTTACTTCTACTGGTTCTGGAACTACGGGGGCTGGAGCCTCTGGTTCTGATACTACTGGCTCTGAAACCACTGGTTCTGGAGTCACGGATTCTGAAACAACTGGCTCTGAAACAACTGGCTCTGAAGCTGTTGGTTCAGTAACTAATGGTTCAGGAGTTGATTCTATTTCATTTGTCTCAGTATTGTCAACAGTCTCATCCGTTGTTTCGTCAATAATGTATTTCTTGTCTATCTCACCAAAATCTACACCATCCTTCAACACAACGGTCTCAAATTGTGCGAAAGGTTTATTGACTAAGTTTTTCATTGAAGCATCGGGAGTAAAAGATATTTTGTCACGTCCTTCAATGATGATTCTCTCACCTGTATTGACATTGACACTCGCTCTATCTTTCACTGAAGTCACTTTAAACGTGCCAAGTCCCTTTACCTTCACTTGCTTTTCCTCATCAAGCACTTCACTCAGCAAGTCAAACATTTGCGAGATAAACTTCTCTGCATCTTTTTGCTTCATGCCATGCTTGTTAGCCAAAAACAGAGCTAAATCAGTTATCCTCCCCATCTTCCTTACCTCCATTCTTTAATTTCTCCTTGATAGAAGCAACAGGCTTAAAATTAAGGACCAATTTTGGTGGAACCAACATTCTCTGACCCGTTGATGGATTCACCAACACACGTTCCAGTCGTTTTTTCACGTCAAACGTTCCAAATCCCGTGATAGAAACAGAATCGCCTGTTTCAAAAGTTTGTCCCATGGCATCTATCACCTGACGAACCATCTTCTGTGTTTCGTCTTGCGTGAGTCCGGCGCGTTGGGATAACTTCGCTATAAATTCCTTGTTGTTCATATCACTTCTCCATAAATATCAAACTCCTCAGAGTCAGTAATCCGAACTTGATAAAACTCTCCTACTCTCAATCGTTTGTTTTCTACCTTTATCAACACTTCAGGGTCAACTTCTGGAGAACAATATTCTGTTCTTCCGATGTAAGAGTCTCCTTCTTTCCTGTCGATAATCACGGGCATGACTTTTCCCACTTTCTCTGCTTCCACCTCAGCACTTATCTCTTGCTGGAGAGCCATGAGTTTGCCCAAACGTCGTTGTTTCACATCCTCTGGTATTTCGTCGGGATAATGCAAGGCACTGTATGTATCTTCCTCTTCAGAATAAGCAAACGCTCCCATACGTTCAAAGCGAGCCCAACGAACAAAGTCCATCAGTTCCTCAAAGTCCTCTTCAGTTTCACCAGGAAATCCCACCATAAACGTAGTACGTAAATGTATGCCTGGCACTCGCTCGCGGATTTGTTGTATCAATTGTATGGTTTCTTCCTTGGTCACGTGGCGATGCATCTTTTCCAAAATAGGATTGGAAATATGCTGAAGCGCAATGTCGATATACTTACATACATTACTTTTCTCTCGCATCACATCTAACAATTCCATGGGAAACTGTGTGGGATAGGCATAGTGCAGACGTATCCACTTGACACCTTTTATTTCAGAAATATCACGAATCAAATCGGCTATATGACGTTTACCGTCTATATCCACTCCGTAATACGTCAGTTCTTGTGCTATAATCTGCAGTTCCTTCACTCCCTCAGATACCAAATAGCGTACCTCTTCGAGTATGTCCTCTTTCGGACGACTTACATGCTTGCCCGTGATGATGGGAATGGAACAATAGGCACAACGACGGTCACACCCTTCACTAATCTTCAAATAGGCATAATGACGGGGAGTGGTGAGATGACGCTTACCTGCACACCATTCCACTTCAGCTTTCCCTAAGTCGGTGAGCAATTGCTTATAGTTAAACTTCCCATAAAACTTATCTACCTGCGGAATCTCTTCCTCTAATTCTTTTTGGTATCTTTGTGAGAGACACCCCATCACGTATAGGCGATTGATTTTTCCTGCTTCTTTGGCTTGGGCAAACTCTAAGATGGCATTAATGCTTTCTTGTTTGGCATCTTGAATAAAGCCACAGGTGTTGATCACCACTATCTCTCCCTGAGGATTCTTGCTGTCATGCACACAATGATAGCCGTTAGCCTCAAATTGTTTCATCAAAATCTCACTGTCAACGAGATTTTTTGAACAACCCATAGTAATGATATCAACTCTATTCTTTTTCATCCGTTGAAGAGCGAATCTACAAATTGCCGTTTATTGAATAACTGAAGGTCTTCCATCCCTTCTCCTAAGCCAATGTATTTCACAGGTACTTTCAGTTGGTCACTGATTCCGATTACCACGCCACCTTTGGCAGTTCCGTCTAATTTGGTAATGGCAAGTGACGAGATAGAGGTAACGGCAGCAAATTGCTTGGCTTGCTCGAAAGCATTCTGCCCGGTACTGCCATCTAATACCAACAGCACTTCATCAGGAGCCTGTGGGAGAACCTTCTTCATTACTTCCTTAATTTTCTTCAACTCATTCATCAAGCCCACCTTGTTGTGCAAACGACCAGCAGTGTCAATGATGACCACATCGGCATTGTTTGCCTTGGCTGAGCTCAATGTGTCGAAAGCCACGGAAGCTGGGTCGGCACCCATCTGTTGCTTGATAACGGGAACACCTACACGTTCTCCCCAAATGCAAATCTGTTCTACGGCTGCAGCCCTGAACGTATCGGCAGCTCCCAAATATACTTTCTTTCCTGCATTCTTGAATTGATGGGCGAGCTTGCCAATGGTAGTTGTCTTTCCTACTCCATTCACACCCACCACCAATATCACGTATGGTTTATGGTCGGTAGGTAAATCCCAGTCATCTAAATCCTCCGTGTGATTTTCAGCAAGCAGAGAAGCAATCTCGTCTCTTAAGATGCCGTTTAATTCTGATGTAGACACATACTTGTCACGCTCCACGCGTTCCTCTATTCTTTTGATAATCTTCAATGTGGTATCTACACCAACGTCACTTGTGATAAGCACTTCCTCCAAGTTGTCCAATACTTCATCGTCAACTTTCGACTTTCCTGCTATCGCACGAGTGATTTTGGAAAACACACTTGTCTTGGTTTTTTCGAGTCCTTTGTCAAGTGTTTCTTTTTTGTTCCTACTAAATAAACCAAATAAACCCATAATAAGTAATTTTCTGCAAAATTACATAAAAAAAATGAGATTTCGTTTTTTAATGCTCATAAAATAGTAGGAAATATAGCGTTTATTCGGTATCTTTGCCAAAAAGTTTACGAATGAGAAATATCACGAAAGAGCAACGCAGCAAAATCATGGATTCTATTCAAAACAAAAAAAGCCATAAGCAAGATATCATTGCCTATGGCTTTTATTTTCTTTCTAAAGTTTCACTTTGATTTTTACGCCATTGCTCTCATTGCTCATTCTGTCGAGGGCTGTCACTACGTAGGTATATTTTGTCTTTCCATTTACGTATGGCAACCTGAGCATTTGATTGCCGGTAATGGTTACTATCTTAGATGGATCGTTGAGATTAATCTTTTCATCGTGACTGAATTTATACACCACGAATTTCCGTGCCTCATCATTCCATTTCTTTCCTTTTGGTGCTTCCCAACAAAGCACTGTGTTACCATCCGACATCTGAACCACATCCACATTCTTCGGCTTCTTGGGTGCTTTCTTGTCTATGTAAGGCATCAATGGGGGCAATGCCGGACGTTTCCAATAATAATTTCTCAACATCGTGCCATATTTACCCGTATCGTCAACCACAGCCCTTGAATACCACAATATCGTACCTTTCACATTTTTCATTTGCTTGTGTAATTGATACTTAGCATTCATTTGGTGTGTATTCTTATTATTCAGGTCAGCATATTTCACGGTTCGTTCCACATCTTCACCTATATATAAATGACGTTTAGAGGTGTATTTGTTCCACCAGGTAATAAGGGTCTTGTAGTCGGCTGCTTTATTGCCTATCTCCCAGTAAATCTGTGGCACACAATAGTCTATCCATCCATTGTTCACCCAAAGCAATACGTCTGCATACAATTGATCGTAGTTTTGCAAGCCGTTTGTCTCACTGCCATTGAGTGGGTCACTTTTCTTATTACGGTAAATGCCAAAGGGAGAAACACCAAACTTCACCCAAGGCTTCACGCTTTTGATGGCTTCGTTTACCTGTTTGATAAACAGGTTCACATTATCGCGTCGCCAATCTTCAATGTTTTTAAATCCATTGTTGTATGAGGCAAACTCACGACTATCAGGAATAGACTTACCCGCCACAGGATAGGGATAGAAATAATCGTCCATGTGCAAGCCATCAATATCATATCTCTTCACGATGTCTTTCACTATGGTACAGATATAATCTCGATTTGACGGAATACCAGGATTAAGGATATACAGTCCATCATATTCAAAAACTCGTCCTGGTTGTTTTCGAGCTATATGATTGGCTGCAAGGTCGTTGGTGTTCTTGGTCTTTGCCCTGTATGGATTAATCCATGCATGGAGTTCCATCCCGCGCTTATGACATTCATTGACCATCCATTCCAAAGGATCCCAGTATGGTGCGGGAGCCTTACCCTGTACGCCTGTAAGGAAACGACTCCACGGCTCGTAAGGACTGTTATATAACGCATCACATTCTGGACGCACCTGGAAGATGATGGCATTCACACCATCTTTCTGCAACTCATCCAATTGATACGTAAGGTTTTGTTTCATTCCCTCCGTTCCTAAATTTTGGAATTGTCCATTCACACATTGTATCCATGCTCCCCTAAAATCTCGTTTAGAAGAGTCCACCCCAGAATAAACGCCTTTTTCGCTACATGCACATAAAAAAAATGTGGTTAAGGCAAGTACCAATAATGATTTTATTTTCATCTTACAAAAATTTGACCGCAAAGTTACGAAAAAACGAGAGCAATACAAAAGAAAATCACTTTTTTCTTTTTATTGCCGAGTGTCAGTAACTTCGGAGAAGCCTGAGTTACGAAAAAAATGATATACATCAATTCCGAGCACGAAACTCTGACGGTGACAAGCCTGTGTGTGTTTTGAAATATCGACTGAAAGCAGCTTGATCAGAAAATCCAAGCTGATGGGTAATCTGTTGGATAGTCAACTGACGGCGATTGCGCAGGAGGGTTTTTGCTTGAATGATAACGTAATTGTTAATCCACTGAAGGGCATTAATTCCCGTCTGTTGTTTGATAATCGTTGCAAAGTGCTTGGGAGTTAAGCATAACAAGTCGGCATAGAAACGTACTTCACGACTTTCACGAAAATGCTCAACAATAGCCTGATGGAAACGCATAAACAACTCTTGACGCGGTGTCGTGAAGTGGTCAACATGACCATTCTCTATCCGGTAGTTTCGCAACAAAACTGCCATTAGATGCAGCATTCCCTTGAGGAGAAGTTCTCGCTCTGGCATCTTTGAAAGACTGATGTATTTCAGCAATTGCATCGCATGTATCATGTTGGTCTGTTGGTCTTTTGTCAGATGAAATGCTGGTTGCCAAATATAATGGTAAAAATCAATGTAAACCGAGGGCAACAATCCTTTCAGTTCCTCTTCAATCTGTGGTGATATGGACAGTTGAATAGCATGATAGTCGTCTGACGAGCGATAGACACAAACAGTGTGCTTGGCATGAACCACAGCAATATCACCAGCTTCGAATCGCACAGGGCGCATGTCATATTCAGCATCCACCCATCCTTGCACACACATTGAGATGGTGATGTAAGGAGCGATGTAGGGTTCACCATAGATAAGCATCTGATGGATGTTGTCGAAAACCATTATCCCCCGTTCATTGATGAGTTCATCACTCACTATCAGTGGGGGTAGCTGTTGCTCGTTAATCATGTCAATTCGTAATTTTGTTGACAAAAATAATCATTTGTCAGCAAAAATGCAACAAAAAACGGAAAATTGTCAAATATTGCAGTGGTTTAGCCATTATTATATTACATTTTTTACCTTAACTTTGCAAATTGATTTAGAATCAAATTATTCAAACTTAAAACCTATGAAGAAAATATTACTTTTGTTGATGGCTTGCTCAACCTTAGTAGTCAACATGCAAGCCCAACTGCCCTCAGACAACACACCAAACTAATCATACGGAAAAACATTGCCATTTTCATAATGGCACCGACAAGGAGCTTCACATGATGCTCCTTTTTTCGCGATAAACGGATGATACAAAAAAATCGGATGTCATCACGACAACCGATTTTCAAAAACAAACTACTTAAAAACTAATCTACTAAAACAAATCAAAAA